>Ga0207154_1026_pt1 | contig 22969 bp, 29 predicted proteins | sample Alteio_BWMinHeat_28_FD_153576 | JGI IMG/M metagenome (GOLD analysis project Ga0207154, IMG submission 153576) | Enriched cells from forest soil in Barre Woods Harvard Forest LTER site, Petersham, Massachusetts, United States -... | ecosystem: Environmental > Terrestrial > Soil > Temperate forest >... | reverse complement strand
ATTGGCGCCGATCGATCCTGGTGTTATCGCTTATGTACAAGGGGCGACGGGCGGCAGCAAATCGCCGTATTATTGGAGTGATGCTGCAATCGCCGCGTCGTCGGTTACATCGACAAGCTATTCGCAATCGTTGCCACCTGCGCCAGAGGGAACATATCGCACGTCGCGAATTGTAGGCGGCGTAGCCTATGCCCCGCTGGTGGCAAATTGTCCGGCGGCGGGTTGTATGACCGGTGACGTAATTGCCGGCGCATTGGGTGATCCAGCGACAACGGCGTATCAGAAAGCGCTTCAGCGGCAAGCGGAGAGGGACCTCAATATAGGGTCGTTAGCATTGGGACTTGCTGGGTCTGCTTTCCGTGCAGCGGGAGCTTTGACTGGCTTGGCTGACGCGAGTACGGCTGTAGATAGTGTAGGTCAAGCTTGGGTAGGTGCCGGGCCAATTCGGGGAACTATCGGGGTTAATCCGTCAACGGGGTCGGTGAAAGCGTTGCAAAATTATGCCCCCAATAACGGTGTAGAGTATATATTTGACCCGGATTCTTCGATCTTCGTTGTTGGAAATGGATCTATGAAGCATTCACCTCTTGCCGAGTCTATTGGCGCGGATACTAATCACGTAGTCGGCGGAATTTTTAATCGAGGATCAGACGGTACGATATTGACGAATGAAGGGAGTGGTCATTTTTGGCAAAATTGGACAACTGAAATTCGACAGCAATATACTGACTTCATGAATTCTAAAGGGATAAATGTGATCCATACGGAAGGGAAGTAAATTGAATAACGTCCAGTCAAATAGTGAAGATTTACTCGATATTGGCAACGGTCTAAAGATCGAATTAAAGTCGCCAGGAATATGGAAAATTGTGGCAAAAAATGGTTGCTTTGATTTAATTGAGCCGGCTGATTTTTGGCGAGTTGTCATCCTTCTTGAGCGTCCATATTCTGAGATCGAATCGATTTTTAATGAATACGTTGAAAAGAAAATAGGCGTTGAAGATCGTTTCCCATACTGGAAGGTTGTTAGTGCTGGTCTTGATTTTAAGATTGATCAATGGGCGAGTTTGGCCCTGACTTGGTTTCCATATCTGGAACAAGACAAAAAAAATATGCTTGGCGATTTATTAGAAAATGTTGCAAATTCTAAGTGGGCAAGTCAGAAAACTCGACAGCTAGCCAGTCGTTATATAAAGCAAATGCATAAGATCATTTAGAGTCAAGAGTATTGTAATCACTGATCCTTTCCTAAAGGTTTCTGGGAAATGAAATATATTCGAGTTAAATGGATCCATTCTTTTAGCCGCGAGCCAGTGCTAATGTACAGCGAGCTTGATGACAATCTTTGGGAACATCGAAAGGTAGAAATATTTGCCAATAGGCGCCGTGACTATGTGAGCAAATTTGGGGTAAAAGGAGATTCAAGACTTAGTAAGGAGCCACTCCCATCTTTGAATCAAATTGCGCTTGACCCACAGTTTGAACCAGTTGAGATAAGCAAGGAAGAATTCGAGAAGATTTGGGCTGAAACGACTATGTCGTCGAATCTTAAAGATTAATGCGATTTATCGGATACTGACGAGCGATCAATGCTTCTTACAATCTGCAACGTCTGCGACTTTATTCTTCTTTCTACGCCAAGGAATCTGGAGAGTTCTGAGGGCCGCAAGCAACTCATCGAAACAAATAGCTCACGGCCATTAACACATTATTTGATCTGTGAATCGGATAGGCTCAGGGTGGCGGCCGATTCGGTGAACAATTCCGATTTAACGATCGCATTCAAGGTAAAACAACAGATTTCGGAGTTTGAGTGGGCAGAGCACGATGTCGAAATGCCTTCTGAAATCGAGGGACGCAAGCACAAGATTAGAGTCGACGGGCCGGTCATTTTTTTAATCGCATCAGATGACCAAGAAACCTGGTTTGCCAACACATTTCTATTCCTGGAGTTTCTTGGCTCTACACTTGGCACTTCCGACGCAATAGCAGAACTACTCAAGTTAACGGTAATGTACGTCGGTCAAACGGAAATCACCGATGCATATGTTCGTTTTGATGGGCACGAAAAACTGAACAAAGTCTTTTCTGAAGTCGTGGACTTGCGTTCAAATAGAGAGGTATGGATAAAACTTCTCTCTTTTCAGCCGCCAATCACAAACGCAATTTCGCTACCTCAAATAGAAAGCCCGTATAGAAGTGACTGGCTGCCGGGTGGCGGACTGTTTGAAAATCTACCTGCTGATCAACTCAAGAACGCTATCGAAGGCGTTCTCATAAAATACTTTCAGCCGATTCTAAATATTCAGTTAAAAAAGAATTTTCCCTCCGATCGCCATACAAGTTACCGGTATTTTTACCAACATAACATCCGATCACTCGTGGTCGAACTTCATGAAGAATTCAATTCTTACGTCACTGGGAATTCGACGGTTCCGTACACCAAGATAAAATTGATTGAATTCGCACTATCAGCCGATGGCGCCGGTATATTCCTTCATGACAATGCCACCCAGGATCTAGATGAACTAGTATTAAAGAAGAAAATCTGATTAGTTGTTTAGGCGGTGGCTTCAATTTCTACAACGAGAACTGCCATCGGTAACTTCATTACGGAAAGGACGAGGCCTGACTTTTCGCTCAAGCTAACCTGCATTTGATGATAATGAGTTACACTGGAATTGGTAACATGCGGTGGCGCCGAAAGCGCTTCAGCCGTGGAGGAATCCACAACAACTCGACGAAATGGGGCTGAAAAATGCACAAGACACCTAACTATTCCAATCTCTTTTCCTGTCTCTATGACGAATCCGAACCCGTAGGCCAGCTCGGCCGAGGGACACACTATTCGGTTTTCCGAAGTATCGAATGGCTCAATGTCGAACGGAAACCGTTATCTGCGCCGGAAGTCCATGACTTTGCTGTGATCTGGGACGAAGACCATGACACTCGGATAATTCCTTTAATCGAGAATATCTACATGGCAGGACTGCTTTCACCCGTCCAGTTCATTGGCGAGAGAAAAGGAGTGCTCACTGTTCTTGTGGCCGCGCGCTATCGCTGGTGGGGTGAGGAAGTTGACCATTACGAACAGCGTCTTTGTGAGATCTCAAAACGCATGGGGGCTGACGTATGGCCCGTGGAAGTCGGCGATTTTGATCGCTCCCCAGGATCACCGCACCAAACCGTCTTACGCGGCCTCATTAACGACACTGATGAGCGCGTCTATACATATCTACGGACCATAGACATGCTGTGGCGTTTGGGGACACGAGACTTCACGCCCAACATTCATTTCACCGGCTCTCCGTTTCCACCGCAGGCTTCGTCCGCAACCTAAAAACTGGAAGACATGCAGGCTGATGAGGGCTCGGCGCCACGGCTGTGTTGAACATCCTGGCCAGTTGCAGTTATTCCTCGTTCGCACCGCTCGAATGCAGGTCGGGCCCACCAAATGCAGGTTCACTTGCAGCGTATGCTGGTTTGAGGGGGCCGTCAGTTGCTGTTAGTCCGGGTCAAAATCGCGTCGAATGCATGTGGGCGCGTTTTTCAAACGCGGGTTGTTACACTTAGCAGTTCCACCAGGTTCGACTACGGAGAAGCAGATTAGCAACTGGCAAGCGCCTTGGTAGTGGCGGGGAGCTGTTGGCTCATCGCAAAGAAAAATCCTTGTTGTCGCCGATGATCTCAGTTCGCATCTGAGCCAACTGGCGCCAATCAGCATGGAGCCATTGATCCAGCGTGATAGTTCTATCCTATGCGACCGAGATAGTCCGCTCAACTATGCTCTCTATTTGCCCATGATGCAGCGAAAGACCATAAATGTTTGGCGAGCGACAATCTTCGCCGGTTCACTGCTTAAAAAGATCTATGGGATCGACGTTCAATGCGATGGCCAATTTTTCTATATTGTCCAAAGAGATGTTTCCCACCCCACGCTCAATTTGACTCACATATGTTCGATGGAAACCCGCCAGTTCAGCAAGGTATTCCTGCGAAATTCCGTGCGAGTTGCGTAGGCTTTTGAGGTTTTTCGCAAACCTGTTGCGCAATGATTCTGATTTCAATGTAGTCATATTGAGACTAGATTCCATCACTACCGCAAGTAAATCTACAGCGCATATATCTACCGCATTTACATATACTGCTTTTATATCTACAATGAGCATTCGCTAAACCTTGGCGACACCGATTCTCGCGCTCAACGAAAACGAGTCTCAAAGAATCTACATTGATCTTTTCTGATAAGAGCTCGTGTTTTTTGGAAGAGAGAAATTGGCAGGCCGCACCAATGGAAATTTGAACAGGTGGCGCATCAGAAACTGATGACGGCACATCTTCTATCGGCAGTTTATTGGTGACCGTATTCCTGCACGCAGGCTGACTATAGAGCTTTCCCACATAAAGGAAATGAGGATGTTCAATGCATTGCGGCGTAAAGTGGCACCAACACTCTTTGGAAAAATTCTAACCAATAAAATTGTTGGAAAAATCGGCGCCCTGTCGCCTTACAAAGAATTCGAGCAGGCCGTTGCATACGAATTCATTACACTGATTGTTACTGCTCAAGATGGTGTTTCTGATGAACTGCAGCTACGCAATGTGCATATGCGCAGTGAAGGCAGCGCATTAATTCAGTCGCTTATCGGCCAAAAAGTTGAATTGGCGGTTGTCGAAAGTTTGACATTTAAACCTGTCACGGCCTTGTGCGCTATCAAGCAGGAAAGCGGCCGGATTGATAGTTTTCCGATCCGCGGGATCAGGTACGCGGCACTAAAAAATTCAAATAATTTTTTTATGCCATTGCTAATGAACTGGGCATTGGCATCTCTCGCCATAGGTGCGATCGCATCAATCGTTTTCGTTGGATTTTGCATCTTGTGGGCTGGACTGTTTAAATCACGCTTTAATATGGACGGCGCATTCATGGGCATTTGGTGCGGCTCTTTTATTTTTTCTGGCTACGTGGCGTACAGCGAATTACTTGGTTTTCCACTCAAACTTCACCGGCAGATAATGAATGCCGACAAGATATTAAAATGACATCAAAGGAAGCCCTATTTGAAAGTAGGTTTTTTTTTAGTCAATTTATATAATCTGTTTTGCAATGATGTCATCTTCAGCAAAATCGTTTTGTTGTGCGCTCACAGCAATTTTCGTTGAAAACGTCTCAATATGATTCTGAATCAAAGTTTAGCCAAAAATGCACGAAACCTCTCAGCTTCGTTATTTTTTTCCAATCCATCAAGGTTGAGCAACGCCGCCAAATTGTTGTGTGTCAATAGACGCCGGCCATATTCAATCGATTGCTCCGCGACCTCAAATAAACGTTCAATTGAAGTCGCCCATTTTTTCCAATAGCGCAATTGTGTGATGGTTATTTCATCAATTTCAACTGGGCGAAACGCTTTGATTTTCTCTTGAAGCTCAACAATTAAAATTTTGCTGAGGCTATTTTCTTCATACAGCGCTTCAACGCCATCAATCACTGTATCAAGGGTGGTAACGTATTGTGGGCGAGGTAATTTGCGACCGGCTACAGCATCCATATCCTGAGCCTCTTTTTCCGTTGCCTCGCGCTGCAGTTGAAATCGACCTGATTGATTCTTCACGAAACGATCGATTTGGCGCGTTACTTCGACCGGCAGCTTCCCAGGGTCACGCAATGCTGAGCAGTTCTTGTAAATCCAATCAGCCCCCTTCGCACCTGCTCGCATCTCACTGATCTTGTCTTCAATTTCATCTAACTTAAAAGAAAGACTCCACAAGAGTTCACGGCTCTCCATAGCGTCCATATCGAGATCAAATTGCCGCTTTACATGCTCGAAGTCGACGCTGAAATAAGTCTTTCCGCAATCCTTCCCGATGTTCGTTTCTTGACCGTTAGCAGCAGTAACGATGTACCCCCGGTTGTGCAAAGTGTGACAATTCTTCAGCCCACACCGAACCTGGTCTCCAAATACATAGCGGCCGATTATCGCCTTGAGTGGAAACGCAACGGGATCGAGGTTTGGCGTAAAACCTGGACGAGTAGAAACATCGGCCCATGTCTGAATCCGGAAAAGACCCTTGTCGGTGTTAATTGTAATCATACGTTTCCTTTGTTACTTGGATTTCCTGGAAAAATGCCAACGTATTGCGCCTACTATTGAACCAATAACGATTACTCCCATACAGACACCGGCCGCATTTCTTAAGCCAAATACTAAAAGCATCATTGCGAGTGGGCCTGCGATTAACACAGAGAACACTAAAAATGCGGACAGTAATCGATTGAGAATAGCCACATCATTTTCCGGTTGTTATGCGGCTACAGCCGCTGGTTACGCTTAGGTTGTCTCCCAGACGTGAATGTTGGGCGACAGGTGAGCCTTACAAAAGTAGTTTGCGCTCCCGTTGTAGGGATAGAACGCCTCACCGCCCTTGTACTGCGTGTGATTGCGCTCGGACGCACATTGGTGGAAGGAGATTTCCTCCCCCGACTCAATATGAAAAGCGTCGTCCACGATTTTCATTTGCTGTTTCGCCACGCCCTCTCTACCGCCCAGATAAATTCGTTCAGATCCGACCCTACGGTAGTCACCTGTTCGCGACTGGCCAAGCCAATGGTGTATTCGCGCGTATTGCCCTCAATTGTGAAAATAATGTTCGCGCCTTCTTTCCGGAATTTAACCTTGCTACCGCTATTGTCAGTCTTTTTTGTCATCGTCTTTTCCTTGGAAATAGAGACGCTAGTCTGGAACGGTGTAAGTGACTTCCAGCACTCCAGTCCTGTCGTTGCGCCCGGCCCAATTGCGAAACACTGCTGTGATGAACCGCTTCCCGTCCGGGTTTAAGGCATCAATGTACGCTGACACGTCTGCCCACGCGATGGGACAATCTCCCTTACCCATTGGACACGACATGTTATCGATGGACCCCAAATCATCCGTGTTGGCCTTTGGCGGATGCTGCGATCCACCCCACGGCTCGTTGTGCATCAAGCCTCTAACCTGAACCAGAGTAGCATTCTTGGGAATTTCAACCCCAAGTACGGCCCGCGTTCCTTCGGTCGACTTTACTTTGTGCCTCTCGATGCCAAATAACGGGCCGGGCCCCTTTTTTCCGTCAAGTCCGGGATCGCTGTACGCAATACCAAACTTGACGTCGTAAGAACGGGCGTGAATTCTTGGTAGAACTACCTCCGGCGAATTGACAATCTTTGTGACGCCAGCTAAAGCTGAGATTGGAATACCTATTGACCAAATCAACATGGCAATCGTTTTTACTACATTCATACTCCCCCCTTATTCATTCCCAATCTTGCCGCCTGCCTCACGGTCGGTGTTTTCCTCGACGTTATTTAGCTGGGTTTCCGCGCACAACATGGCTGCTGAGCGTTTCCGACACCCATCCGTCTCGGTCCTTCAAACAGCGACGAAAAACGACCTCATCGCCACGAATCCACTCTTCAGTTAGTTCTGGACCGCATTGAATCCCACGCAAGTACGTGTAGCCGTCAATGGCGGGTGCTGGCGATGTCGTGTGGTTGATTACAATGAGAGCGTGTGTCATGTTTGCATTTTCCGTGATTAATCGTGATCGTTGAGATGGTCAATCGCTGCGGCGGTGCTGGCGCTCATCCCACTAGAAACATAGCGCGCGCGGATGCAACGGACAAATTCTTCCTCTGCTTCTTTCGAGGTGAGTACCAATTTCAACTCCAGTCCATCCGCAGATACGATCAGCTTGCCGTTTGGAGCGGGCTCCGCTTTGAAGCCTGAAAAATCGCATTCATCTTCAACCGCCTCGACAAGACCAGCGACATTTGGCGCATCGCAGGGATCGGCAGTGCCTAGCCATTCATCAAAATTAAATGTTGTGCTCATTTTTTCTACCAGCTGGCACCGTTGTGCGGCTGACCATTGACCTTGTATGGGATGTTCTGCGCATCCAGAAACTTCCGATGGGCTACCAGTTCTACTTCCGAAATGAACGGCACTTCCGCGATGATTGGATTGTTTTGCAGATATCCGTAAGTACCCAGACTGGAACCAAATACACCTTCCACGCGCATTGCTTCAACTTCGAGAACTATTTTCGGCATAATTATTTTCCGCATAGCAAGTATTTCATGTTAGCGGAGAGACGATGCTTGTCAAGGCAATAGAGGAGTACCATGACACTTGCCTATGACATGCTGTCTATGCTGTATGCCCCACAGCGAGGGGGCGAGTTAGTCGAACGCAAATTCACGCCGGCCTTACCTGTACCAAGAGAACGTGGTGCCTGGGTCGAAGCAGCGGAAGCAGCCTTGGTGTTCTGGCATCGCGCGGCGCGAGATGGATGCATCAGTGAGGGGGGGAGATCTATCTGCAAAGCGAATGCTGACCACATCGATCATCTGCTTGTCGCGCAACGCGGTTGACTACAGTGCCAAGGGCAACACAAATCCGTACACCGAAAATCAGAGCCTCGGCGGACGTCAACGCAACATTGATATCCAGTTCGACGCAGAGCCAATTGAAGACGGATCCATTTCATGAGCTACACTGCAGTGCGCTGCGGCTAGCCCTAATTAATGCGGCTATCCTCCCTGTCTTTTGATGCTAAATACATAATTGGCGCGATTGTATTCGGGAATCGGCTCAGAATTTCGAGAATCCGATTCTCTTATCGCTCGCGAACAAATCACGACGGCCATCGCGTACCGTAGTGATGCGACGATACCGGCCTTGCCTAGCTTAGTAAAAAAAACACGACAAACTGAGGCTGTTGGTGCAAAAAACGCGACAAATTGGAGCGCGAGTCAATGTTAGTATCAAAAAAAGCGACACAAAGGAAGCCTAGTATGGCCATCTCACACCGAGGACGCAAAAAGCTTTCGCTGGGAATAAGTCCAGATCGTTTCAAGAGCACGCTCTGCGGCGGGGCAAGGCGTCTATCGTTAGCGCAATGAGCGAGGTTAGGCGACTTTCTCACCGCGAAATTTCTAACGAACGTCATCGCCAGGTTGGCCTACAGCCGGATCACTAAACAACGACGAGAAATCGCGCTGTAACTTGGCACTGAGTTCATGGTCTGGGAAACGCTCTATTGCGGCCCTCCAAACCTCCATCGCCGTTGCTTCGTCACCGCTGTTCCAGTGAGCGCCGCCAAGGTCGAACATCGCCACACCATAGTCTGGGTCGAGCGAAAGCGCCCTCTCGTAGGCGTCGATCGCCTTTGGCCAGTTGCAGAGGCTGGCGTAAGTCGCGGCCAACTGAAACCAGCTCATAGCATCTGGCTGAACGCTCTGAGCCTGCTCCAGCAGCAGCGGCACGCTCTCATCGAACCGTTCCAGCTCATTGAGCGCGATCGCCAGGCAATAGCCGTAATCACCGCCCGCCAATTCATACGCCTTGCGAAAGCAACGCTCCGCCTCTGCCCAGTCCTCGTCATCTTGCGCCCAGTGGCCCATACGATCCCAAGGCAGTGCAGCATTGTCGGCGTCGATGTGGGCGATGTGTCGATCAAATTCCTCGCGGAACTCGCTGTAGGTCTTCGCGACATTCTCCCCTCGGCCGCGCAGATAGAACGTTGTCATGAGAAGTTCCCACCTCGCGGCGGAATCCTTGGGGTTCGCCCTCAAATAGCGTTGCCAGAAGGGCAGTGCTTGGCGGGCGTTGTCCACATTCGCGCGTCCGAACCCAGCGATAAGACGGTAACACCAGGGCCAAATCCAACGTAGGCGGTCAGCCTGAGCCACTAGGCCATTGATTTCGCGAAACGCTGCTCGGCCGTCGCCGAGGTTGAAAAGAACATTGGCGCGCCAGCCGGAAACCGCAGAAGTCCGGCCCCGCTTCTGTTCCGAAAAGACGACTTGGTCAAAATGGTGCAAAGCGTCCTCGTACTTGCCCAGACGGACATAGTGGTTGCCTAGGGCATTGTGAGCCTCTGCAAGGTCGGGATTTAACTGTAACGCTTCGCGGTAGTGATTCACCGCCTGTTCATGATCGCCAAGCAGCTCGTGACTGGAACCAAGGTTTTTGTGAACCTGGGCCGCAAGTCCGGGAGAGGCAGCGAGCGTCGGGTCGGCGAGCGCAGCTTCAAAAGCGCGCTTTGCCTCCTGTTCGTTACAGAGGGCGTGGAAGGCGTTTCCGATCGTGTAGTGCAGGTAGCCGACGTTGTGACGATCGTCGGCTAGCCTCGTTCGGAAAAAACTGATGGCCTCCTCAATCCTCTCTGAGTGGCGGCTCATGCCATCCATACCGAGGTTTATCTCGGACATGTAGCAAATGCCCATTTCGTTACTGCCAATGCCAAGAACGGCCGCAAATTTTGTGAAGCCGGCGCTAATCACCTCGTCTGCGTTCTTCTCATAGAGTTGCGCGAGCAGTTTGCGCGCCAGAGCTGGCTCCTCGGGAACATGAACGTCCGCCGGAGACTCCAGAACGTGGCTGGACAGGTCGGCTGCGCCCACGCTAACGTGGTCTACGCGCCGATCGCGTGACGACTTTGCGCCAGCACGAGCGAGATCCGCGAGCCGACCAAGGCGCTCGACCGTCAGTTCTTCAACGAAAGAGGCTGTCAATGACCGTTGGTCGGTCCAGTTCGTTCCACCGTGCTCATATTGACGAGCAACACTTTCTGCCGTGCGAATGCGTAAGGAGCCTGACGGCGGGTGATAGGCGATGTACACACTGTAGGGCTGCATAAGTAGATAGTTGAGGTTAGTTCGACGTACCTCGACACTGAGTGAACCGTCGGCGTTCAGCGTACTCTCAGTTCCCTTAAGTTGGACATGGACCCGGGCGTTGGTAGCACATCCATCAGCCATCACCTCGATCTGACAGTCGGTCCCGTAGTCCTTGCGGTCCGTCGCCTGCAGAATGAACGCGCTACTTTCGTTAAGCCGCATCTGGAAGGCGGCAATCGCCTTGTCCTCGATCTCGTGATTTCGGTCACGACGCGGTAGTTCGTCAAAGTGGCTCATAAGCTTAGGTTGTTGAGGGCGTTCGGTTGTTTACTATGTTGTGGGTGATAGCTACGAACTCGACTGGATAAAGTGAACCGTCCCACTCCTTTTCGTGGTTGACTTCCTGGCTCAGGATTAGCGTTGTTGATCTTATCAGGGATTGACTTAGTCGCCTGCAGACTATCCACCTGCTTCAGGTTTTATCGACATCGAATAACCGCAGCGCAAACAGAAGCGGTCTTCTTTGCGATCAAAGCAGTGACTACTTATGGCCGACTACAGTCCTTCTAAAATGGTTTAGTCGTGATGAAATCTGACACAACATGTACAGTTAAGTCTGAGCTAATACACCTTATGAGAAACTGGAATCACTTTCATGTTGTTCGCTCGTCGTCTGGGTTCGCCCACCAACCCGGAAGTGCTGACGCAGCCAACCCTAAATCTCCATCTGACGGATAGTGACGTAGTAGTCGACGCGCTTCCCTGCGAACAGATTCGGGTACGTCAGCGCTATGCATAAGCTCTTGGAGAAATTCGCGGGCTTGTACAACGGAACGTGTACGCTCATTAGGCATTGTCATACATAGTCTTTCGAGGTCGCTGTAATTGGAAGCGTTCGAACATTTTTCGAATAGCTTTTTGTATTACCGGGTCATTGATACCGCATGTACCGTCAGTACGGATTTCATTTGTTTTCCAGTATTCTCGCGAGCAGATTATTTAATCGAATTCTTCAATAAAATCCCATTACCTTGGCACCCCTCATTTTTTTCAACCTCACATCGTCGACGACAAGAACGTCTCGTTTAGCGAGTGCCGCGTTGCCCAACGCATCTCTCAAAAGACGCCTTAAAGCACGAGGAGGAAAGGAATCGATCTCGTCCAGTACATCGATCTGTACTGTAGGTGAAAAATACTTTCCCCATGGCTCGCACGCCAAAATATTGCGATAGATATTTTGGACAATTACCCGAGCTTGTTCCTGCGTCGGCGCCTGAATTTCAATGTGTGCGAATCGGGAGAGAAGCGCCGGCTCAATCCACTCAGGATAATTTGCCGTCGCAAACCATTGAATCCGGCTTGCGTCCAGCGGCAACGGAATCGCCTCGTCCTTAAAAGTTTTGGCAGTTGATGATTCGAGCAACGAATACAGATGTCCCGCCGGGTTATATCTCTCGCTTCCTGCAATTTTATCGACTTCGTCGAGCAAGCAGACTGGATTTCCGATAGTCCCGAGTCCAAGCTCATTAAAAATTTGCCCTGGGCGACCATTTCCCCAAGACAGATCGCTACCGCCAATGGCAAATCCTGCGCTCAACCCAGAGAAGTTAATTTCGAAAAAATACGTCTTCAGCACCTTCGCAATAGTCTTCACGAATTCCGTTTTTCCGACACCAGGTGGTCCCGACATCAAGATTGGCGGTAGTTCAAGCGATCTGATCTTGCCAAGTGCGCTTAATGCGACCTGGCGCTCAATAATATTCATGACTTGGATGAAATTTGGGAAGTTGCGCCGAACTTCTTCGAAGACATGTCCAGTCGGCACGATGGCTAGCTCGCGCGTGGGGCCAAGCTTTTCAACCGCCATCAGATTCTTGAGCAAAATTGTTTTTGCATCGCATGGCTGATTTTTAGCGCCAGCCAAAAGATTCTGAAGTACGTCGGGATCATACAACTGGAAGTTATCTGCCCCATTTTCCTCAACATCTGTTTTGCATTCTCGTCGCAACTCGATATAGTCCAGCGGCCTTCGGCTCTCACACTCATCGGTTGGCGCCACTGCTGCTCTGGCAAATTCATCGACTTGGCACTGACTTACCGCATCGTCCACTTGCCCTTCGCTCGCAACTTCTAACGGAAACGACATACCGTTAAAAGAAGCGTACACCGCTCTCAAATTCTCGTGACCTAACATGACTTTTCTCCTCAATGAAACGACACCGATACGGCGAGGTCATCGAAATCGAGGAGTTGAACGTATTTACCCGAAGTCGTGTGGTCCCGTCGCCGCAATAACAATCGCGGCAGCTCGTGGCTGCAAGCGATGAGCGCGTATGCGCGCTATGCCGATTGCGATGCTCGGGAGTGAAATTGAGGTGTGGCTTTTGCGGACCATGATGCCGTTGTGGTTCTAATAGTGTTTGATCACGCTTGTATTTTTGCAGATCAAAATAGTTCGTCAAGTTGTCGTAAACAAACGCGATGGAATATGGCTATAGATATTCCATCGGAGATAATTTGCGATCATCGGCAACATTCACAGACTTGAACGGAATATGAGCGTTGTTTAGCCCCGCAAGTCGTCACATTGCGCAAATTCGGAATTTGATTTTCAAAAATCTTTGATCGTTTGATGAGGCACTTGAAACCATCGCCGAAAGCTTTATACATTTTTTCCATTATGTTTATGGTTTTCAAAATTTCGAGCGATATAGTATCGATGGCCATTCACAGGCCCATTGCCGAGCCCATCAACGCAGCTAGCACGCCATTCGCTAACCTGGAGGCTGGCGAGCCTCAACTTGATTCCGCACCCGCCGAACGCACCCATTTAAGGCCTTTTTTCCTGGCCGCGGAAGCGTGCACGAGAACTCGCTCATTGAGCTTCCCCAACGCGCGAATCAATATTTGCTCACTCACCAATGCAAATTAAAATTACTCAATGACAATTATCAGAGAGTTAATTAAACTATTGTTTGTTTTCGTCAATGGAAATCTGACGTCTTCAAAATCGATGCATTGCCAAAAATACCAATTTGATATTTTCAGAGAGAAAAACATGCATCCAGTGATTGCAAAAACCTTTGGCGGCTTGTCGCGTCAATATTACTTTCGTCAATTTATATTTGGGCTAATCTTCCCTGCCTTCTTCCTATTTATTGTTAGCAAAGGGCCGAACCCAATTCCGCTCGCACTGATTGTCATGGTGGTTATCAACACGTTGCTGTACCCCTACTCCAGGTTCGTATATGAGGGAATTATGCGTTTCATCATGGGAGAGAATGTGTTCTGGGTAAATGCTATTTTCATGCTTTTTGTGAAGGCGATGACCATGGCGCTCTGCTGGAGTTTCGCCATCTTCATTGCGCCTGTAGGTTTGGCGTATTTGTACTACCACCACAGCAAAGCCTGATTGCTTCAAATTTCTTATGCGGCATCAATTTGCTGGCTCCATGAACAGGGCGCTCGTCGGAGTGCCCTGTGTCATTTCTAAGGCTATTGTTCAGCAAATTTTACCTACCGCGCGATTTAGCTAAACGATCAGAGAGGCATGAACATGAAAAATGAAATAGCGATAGACAAAAAAGCAGTCGCACGCGCAGTCCGTACGCCCCTTGAGGTCTACTACAAGGCCGTGGAGGCCACGGGATATGACGGGAGCACGGAAAGACCGGGCGACTGGGAAATGAACGAGGAGCTCTGCAAAGCTATAGCGAAATCAAAATACGTTTCTCAACATCTGGACTGGTTCTACGTGATTGAACACGTCTATGCCGTGCTTGACAACCATCCGCCGTTGAAGCCAGCTGAGTTTGCCGAAGAGCTGGAAAAGTTAATTGTTGCGACCGCCGGTCATCGCGACTATCTGGCAATTTTCCCGTTGAGCTTCAGGCCCGCTATGAGCTCTGCTATTCCAGGCATTCGAAAGCCAGTGGTCAAGAACAGAGCCGTCGGGAAATTCAGCATATCGCCAGCTGTACCGTCGTCCAAGGCACTCAACAAGATTGTCGCGAAACACGGATTTCCGCTCATTGATGATTCAAATTTCCAGCACGCGATGAGGACTTCGAACGAGGCGTTTTCGCGCGACATGGTGGTGACCTTCGACATCCACGGAGCAGAAGATCAACTGCGCTGGAATGCAGACATTGGATTCAGCTCCTTTCGCCGGCTAATCGAAGTATTCGGCAGTCTCTTCGGGGATGAACCTTCGGGTTTCGGTATTGGCATTTCGGTCAACCATTTTTTTCTGTTAAACAAGGCCAACGGTGAGCTCAGGCGTTTTCCGACTAGGACGCCGTCGTATGTCAACCTGCCTCTCAGTGCGACCCTGTTTCAAGCCATCGGACGCCCTGCCTTCAATAACTTCTTGTCGAAGGTATCTTCTCCAAATGAAACCATGTATGGGCGCCTGAGGAACGCGATCAAGTTCTTCTCGATGGCTCTCAATGCAGACGATGATGTGGCGAGTTTCCTGTTCTATGTCGTCGCGATGGAATCCATCTTCTCGAGAGACAAGAACAATCCTATCAAGATGACTCTGGCAGATCTTGGAGCCATGCTGTGCTTTCCGCCGGCACAACGTCTCAAGGCGCACGAAAGGATCCGCAAGGCCTACGACCTACGGTCGTCCATCGTCCATTCCGGCACATCGTCTGTTCGGCGCAAGGATGTCGGTGTGGCGAGGGCGCTTGCTGCTCGATCGATCTATGCCAGCCTGGCCTTGTGTCATCAGCTTGAGAACGGACAAGGAAAGCTGGAGGATCGTTTCTTTGACCATTTGCGTGATCAGAAGCTGGGGCTGGTCAAAGCCACCGCGCCGCGTGAGCTCTGGGCCCTTCCAGAGACCAACGACGGTGACGACGACTAGACACCGACTGTCCCGCACAGAAGGGGCAGTTGGTCGATCTTCGGTGTCCGCAGCGTTGGCTGAGCACGGGCAGTGCCCCGCTGGTCGTTGATCAAAGGTGCCACAGAAATACACGATCTGGGCAAGAGGGCGTCAGCCGCGTGAGCGGAAAATGGGGGGGATTCGGCTCTGTGGACGATAGTCGGAGCCGAACGGCAGCTTTGAGACGTCGACTTCGGCGCCTCGAACGACAGTTTCGAGTCGTTTGCTGCCCGTCGCAAGACGCCGGCCGTGAGGTCAACGCCATCAGGACAGGTCAGCCAGAACCGGCGCAGCAGTCAATTTGCACCAGCACCTGCAGCAAGCTGGAAATCTCAATCACAAGAGGAAAATTCGTTCTACGCGCACGCGCCATTGATATTTGGCAGATGGACAGCGCTCACCTATTTCTATTTTTTTGGGCGGATGATTACCTACCCGCAATCGCCAGCGCGTTTTCGATGATCTTTGAAGCATTCTATGTCCGCGCTGACGATTAAGAAAAGCGCCGGATGATGCCGGCGATTCGCCCGATATAACGTCTCAGTGCCGCAGTGAGCGAAGTGGTTGCTTCTTTTCAGGGATACGCGGCGAGGTCACTAGGAATCTGTCCAATCCGATAGAATAACCTTGCCCCTACTCAGGCTCATGTCTAAACCCCATAGGTGAGATCATGTTCGATATCGAAGGGCCGTATAAATCGTCCAAATTAAAAAACTGGTTGACTGTCGTCGACAATTGGCTCACGTTTTTGGCGCTCATAGGAACAACCTTTGGCGCCATTGTCGGTACGGTCGTCGCGTTACTTTCAATTTTCGGATGATTTTCCCTTAGTCAAATGAAAACACCGGCGGGAACATGAAACCGGCTCGACAGCGCTTTAATCTGACGGATATTCAATTCACGCTTGCCGCGCAATATCTCCGGTACAACGCCTTGCGTACCAACCTCCGGAAGATCGGATTGAGTTAGCCGATGCTGCTCCAGCATCAAGTAATTGATTGAGCATCAGCGCGGCCTTGTCGTAATCTTTCGGCGTGTGGATAGCACTCAGAGGCACAATCGGCCCAATGCTTGAAAGCGTGTTGTAATTATCTTCGACAACAGAGCGGTCCATTATGGTTTCCACTTGTTGTACTTTTACCGGATTTCATGGTTCATGATTCATCAAGTGACGAGCAAATGCGAGGCAGACAACTATATCGCGCGCCTAAACAAGTTCTCGCGCAAGTTTAATCAGTTGCTGGAAAGTCTGAAGCCACGGGTCGGTGAAATCAGTAGAAGCCCGTTGCCAATGACTCTTTAGGCTTGAGAAGTATTAAGACGTTGTGACCAGTATAGAACGCCTCTGCCGTGACATTTTGTATTGCACCGTTACGATCGGTCAGTTGCAAAGTTCGATAGTAACTCATTCTTTTCCCCTGACTTGGCACGGCATCCGCGAGCATGTGCAAGCTGTCTACGCGGTCACCCAGGTTCGTGGCGTCAAAAAGCTTGTGAAACGACTGAGTTGGCACTATCCGCCTGATATCCGCGCGGAATGTTCCATCCAACTGCCAAACCGGCTTTTCCAGCACAACCAAGCAGCATGGATTGGGGCTGGTGTTGACATAGCGTCTGAACGACGCGTAGTTGGAAGCGCCAAATTTTTTGGCGAGTCGTATCGGAACTTTGACTGAGAAGGATTCAGCATGGGCTTCTTCTTCGTAATACGTCCCTTGAAAAAGCACCTCGGTGGCAAAAACGTTCGCTTCGTTTTCAAACAAGTCAGTCGTATATGGGTCAAGCGTCTGATCGCAATCCTGCATTAACGCATAGAGGCTGCTCTGATGCGGCATGCAGCCATGCCCAGCCTCATGCAACTTGACGAACGGAATCTTTGAAGGATGAAGGCCCTTGTCTAGAACCACGAGTCGCTCGCTAGGCTCGAACAGCCCCAAGACTTTTGAGAGTGCGCTTTTGATGAGGCTTGAAGCGCCGGCCTTGAGATTATTCATGAAACGACGCAGAGCTGCCTCATCGATTACATCATCGTCGACGATAGTAAGTTTAGCAGCGGCCAAAATCTGGTCGACGGGGGTTGGAAACACACCGTGCGCCCCTGCTTCCCTTAAGACACGGTCCGCGTGCGCCTGAACATTTGCCAATTGTTCGCGAGTCAACAGCGGATCGTTGATCTTCATTTCTGCTTTTTCTTTTGGTCTCTTAAGAAGCGCAAATAGGTAAGCAATGCGTCCTCTTCTTCGGTGGTTAGCGTGTCGCCGAGAAACGTTGCCACCTTCGCCTGCCGCTCCCCACTTGATATCTCCTGGGACGCGGGAAAATAGCCAGCCCTTTGCATCACAGCTTCGTACGGAATGCCGTACGCCTGGGAAAGTGCAAGGAGTATGTGCGGAGACGGCTTCGTTATCTTTCCGGTTTCCAGCTGGCTTAAATAGGCATTTGAAACTACGTTATTCGTTGCCGCCTCAACCGCCCTGAGACTGAGTTTGGTCAGTGCTCGTAGCTCCTGAAGATACTCACCAAAGATTTTCGGTGCTGCTTTTTGCTCCGAAATTTCCATCAATATCACACCTATCTTGTTGAATCACAAAGACATCTTAGCACACGCTGATAAATCAGCAAGGCATTGCTAAGTGTTTGCTTGACAAATTTAGCAGTGCTTGATAATATCTTGGCGTGGGATGGCATCTAGTCCAGCCCAAGCCACCTAGTGAGGCCCCGATGGACACGTTGTCGAATAAATCTGAAGAAAAGAGCGGCGAGCTGTCCGACGCCATCCACAAAGTCGAAGAAGCCGAACAGGAGATTGCGAAAGGAGAGGCTGACCTGAAAGAGGCGGTGCATGAGCTTGAGGAGCTGAAGCATAAGCATCACGAGACGGTTGTCATTCGGGTTAACAACAAGCCGGTTACGATGCCCAAGGAGTACGCGACAGGTCTGGAAATCAAGGAAGCTGCGATTCAGGCTGGGGTGAACATCAAAGTCGATTTCGTCCTGTTCGAGGACCTCCCGAATGACAAGCAGGAGGTAATTAAGGACGATCAGGTCGTCCAACTGCGTCACGAGCAGTGCTTTGAGGCGATTGACAATGACGACCACTCTTGATGTTACGGGCTTGAAACCCGAGGTCGTCAAAGCCATCGAAAGTTTGCAGCAGCATTTCGAGCCGATTGAGTTTCAGCTGGAAGCTGATGGTGCGGGTGGCGCGCGAGTTAGATTCGGCCCTGTCGCGCTCGGGGCCAGCTACGAGCAAACTGAAAGCTGGGTAGGAGCGCACATTCCTCCCCTTATTCCTTACTCTGACGTCTACCCCGTTTTCCTGCGGGGGGATCTGCGCCGTAAAGACGGGGCAGCGCTGGTCGCACCGATGACGCTGGGCCATACGTTTATGGAGCAAGCTGCGACACAGGTGTCAAGACGGTCAACTCGGCGTGACGCAGCGGTTGAAACCGTGCGTATGAAGCTGCTCAAAGTTCTTCACTGGGTGAATTCTCAATGATCAAAAAATGTTCGCTGGTTCTACCCAAGCAGTTGCAGGAGGTCATTCTTGCTCATTTGTTTCCAGGTGACGGCGATGAGCACGCGCTCGTTATTCTTGCCGGCGTCGCCGACTACGAAGGCCACAGGCGGTTGCTTGGCCGAGAAGTGATTGTTGCTCACGACCACGTCGATAGTGTTCCTGGGCGCTATGGATACAAGATGATGAAGGCCGAGTTTATTCAGCCGCTCATCCGGCGTTGCCGGAAGGAACGGCTCGCCTACATTTCCGTTCACAACCATGGTGGTTCCGGGTCTGTCGCGTTCAGCCTCGACGACTTCAACTCTCATGAGCGAGGCTATCCGGCGCTTCTCGACCTCACTGACGGAATGCCCGTCGGAGCTGCTGTGTACGCCCAAGGAGCGATTGCCGGCGATATTTGGATGCCGGACGGAACAAGGTTTCCGCTTATCGAGACCCGCATCTTGGGAGGCAATGTAGAGCGGATATACGATTCGCCGAGGGCAGCAGAGGCGGCTAATGCGCCATTTCACGGTCGACAGTTACTCATGTTCGGGCCGACCGGGCAGGCGCGGCTGGCGAATGCTCGAGTGGGAGTGGTTGGCGCAGGTGGGGTGGGCTCGCTTCTGGTTGAGTATCTGTCTCGCCTAGGCGTTGGAAATCTAGTTGTCATCGACGACGACCGTATCTCACTTTCGAATCTTTCTCGCGTGGTGGGCGCATCGCGCTGGGACGCGCGCTACCCGTTCTCTTTAGATCGGATGCCCAAAATCATTCGTGATTTTGCAAAACGGCACTCAACCAAAAAGGTAGATATTTCCAAGCGCGTGGCAAAACAAGCAAACGCGAACTGCTCGGTGGAATGCATCGACGGTGACTTTGCTGATGTCAGGAATGCTCAGCGTTTTCTCGGCTGCGATTTTATTTTCTTGGCTGCAGACTCGATGCGAGCCCGCTTGCTATTTAACGCCCTGGTGCAGCAGTACTATATTCCAGGGATACAAATAGGGACCAAGATCAAGGCGGGGAAAGAGACATCTTCTTTGGAAGACGCGTTCAGCGTTGAGCGGTGGGTTGTCCCATCATGCAACTGCCTTTGGTGCTCTGGGATGATTTCGCCCCATTTACTTGCGGTGGAGGCAAAAACCGCTGAAGAACGCAGGGATCAGGATTATGAAACCCAGGCACCAAACCCCAGTGTAATTACGATGAATGCAGTTGGCGCGAGTCTTGCGGTGAACGATTTTATGATGTCCTATCTCGGGTTGCATGATGAGACTGCTGCGGTAAGCCCGCGAAGAATCAAACATCTTTCGCGTCGCGTGATCGTAGAGAGCTATCCACCTGATCCCGAATGCTCGGAATGCTCAGGAAGCGTTCCATCTCGGTTAGGTATGGGTGACACAATGAGTCTACCGACACTTCTTTAAGCGGAGTTAGGTCGTCTAACTTGGGGCTGGAGAAGTAGCGCCAGATGCGAATTTATTCTTTGCCTCGTTTGAGTTTCTTAACATGTGCAGCTTGTAACGCAGGAAGATATCGTCCATCTGGCCCGATGCTACACGATTGGCGCCGGTAGGCGTACTCGCTCGGTTGCTTTATGCGTAACACCATTACTTCGCTCTACGAGGCCGTTTCGGCATCGCGACCGTCGCACGTATACGAACGGGCGCAGAAATTCAGTGTTAGTTTGAGTCTGAGTTTTAGTACGGCTAAATAACCGCAGGAGCTGCTGCCCGACTAACTGCGCTACAAACCGCCGCCGCCGCGAATCCTAAAATCATTAGTGCGTCGCTTCGGCTATACCATTCGGGATTGCCATCATCGTCGTCGACATGATGAGCGGGCTGTGTGTAATGCCTCACCGCTTCTCCAATCAAAAGCTCGCGCTCAAGCTTTGTCATCGTCTTCCTTTTTGTCTTAAATTTTTCGACGGCGGCATTGACCATGTCCTTTTCAGCCATAGCTGCGTGTAAGCTATCGAGCGCCAAACGGCATCGATTTACGACGGCGTCATAGCGCCCACAATGTAAATCTTCATTCGCTTGGCGTATAAACGTGACGGCTGGATACACTTTGCTATCCTGCATCACTTGCGGAAGAGTGACCCCTACTACAAGAATGTCAGCGTAATTCAGTTCGCGAAGCACTCTAGCCCAATCGCTGAGAGTGACGCGGTGATGAATGTCGTCGTGGGCAGGTAACGTCCCATGTATTCCAACCGTTTCGCCGAATAGATTAATCGTAAAGTGTAGGTCAGCGCCGTTCCGAACTTCCTCGAGTGCGAACATTTGCTGGGGAGTTAGATTAAGGTCGAACAATAGACTCGGTTGTTGTGAATGTTGATTTGGCTGTATGGTTAAAGATGCCTCCGCCTCCGCCATACCTAGGAACTGTAGGTCGCCGCGCTCCGCCCCTGCTAATATGCGCAACCGTACGTTTCGTAGGACAGCCGTATTCTGCTCTTCCGGCCAATTCGGAACCCCAAATTCAATGCTAAAGCGGAGTTGATAGATACCGATCCCTTTTCTTCCTGACACATGTTGCACTTTGGGATTGGCAATGATCCGCGATCCGTGATTTAGACTCAAGGAGCCCTCCGCTAATTATGAGATATGACAAAAATTTTCAGATGCGGCAAACATCGGTGCTTATGCGCAGTCAGCGCGACCTTTCAATTGCACTAAAAATCCGATGCAGATGCTGTTAAGTCTATTCTGCTGTTCAAGTTTCAGGAATACTCATCGGGAACTCCGCATCAGTGGATCGCCTGCTGGTAAGATCGAAGATCCATAGCTAAGAAGCGACTGTTCCAGCTTAGGAATCAGAGTTTTCGAAAGCTGCCGAAATACTTCTCGTGTATTCATCAAATTCCCTCCCCGCAGTGCTGGTGCCAACGTCCAGTCACCATTGGTAAGTTTTGCCCATAGCCAAGCTGTTGCGTACTTGTTGCGCCCACCTTTTTGCCCAACACTAATTTGATTTAGTTCACATAATTGCGTCCATTTCTGCCATGGAATATCTGTCATCGTCGCCAGTTGTTGGCGACGTTCTAGATAGTCGATTTTTTCGGCAGTTTCAGAAAGGCGCATTGCCACGCGATGCAGTCTCTTTCCGAATAGTTGAAGATTACCGCGGGAGGTCAGCAATCCGACAGCGCGATTGGCCATACCTGTGCTATTTGACTTGGGGAGCCCAAGCAGCTCGGTCGTTTCTAGCCAGGTGAAGTCCCCACAAAGCCGGGCGAGGCTCATCGCACAATAGCGGCGTGCCTGGTTTTCATGCATGTCCGGGAAAAATACGGCAAAAAATTTATCAAAATCCTCCTGCCAGATCAGTTGTGGCACATGCCTTGGTTCAAACGTATATCGATTTGTTTTGGCGAGTACCGATCGATTTCCAATGGCGCGGTTAAACGTCGCACTATCACGAGCCAGGCTTTCGCGAAAAGCTTGATCAATATGGCCGCTGAAGTGAAAGTAATCCAGGATTTCCCACCGCACCTTGGATGGCCGGCTCTTACAACGATTTGCAAATGGCATAAAACTGTTTGTCATCTCATCCGCAGAAGACGAGTCTAGTATGGTCAAAGCCATACCGACGATGGCAGCCATCAGTTTGGGATCGGTAGGTGCACCCAAGAAGACACGCGTTCGCCCCTCGTTTCGAGGCAGTAAGGATTCACTCCTGTCGATTAGTTGTTGGTTGCGTTTCTCCGCAAATGCCTGGAATGTCGCGGCCTCATCGGCAGAACACGGACCCAAGTCACTCAATTCGGCACAATAAAGTAAGAGCGCACATACCGAACGAAAATTCTTAAAATAGGTGGTTCTCTCAACCGAGTCGCCAAAAATTGATGGCATATCTCCGGCAAGGATCGCGTTAATCCGTCGTTGATTCCGGATGGTTGCTTTACTTGCCG
>Ga0207154_1025_pt1 | contig 23434 bp, 19 predicted proteins | sample Alteio_BWMinHeat_28_FD_153576 | JGI IMG/M metagenome (GOLD analysis project Ga0207154, IMG submission 153576) | Enriched cells from forest soil in Barre Woods Harvard Forest LTER site, Petersham, Massachusetts, United States -... | ecosystem: Environmental > Terrestrial > Soil > Temperate forest >... | reverse complement strand
CATTAGGTTCGTTTGACAACTTGCATCCAAGGTAATCAATATTTCTTGCTGTAATTTAGGATCACATAGCAAGGCTGATTGCACAATAGATTGCACAATGGGATGAGGAATCGAAGGGTTGAATTCGTTAGAGGTCGGCATATCCTTTAATGTCTCCCAATGACAAAACAATGGCCTAATCCCAAAACGACCTCGTGATACCACACTAGGCTCTTGCCCAACATTATTGGTAACCAACACCAAACGCCCCCAACGTACAAATAAATCTTGAAACTCTCCAATCATTAATTCTTGGATTTTTGGATCTTCTACTTCTTTAGATTCAATGTAAGATCCCTTATAAGCATCCTTAAATGAATAAAAATCCTTGACTGACATAAGCTGAACTTTAGTTCGGTCACCCTGTGCCTCACCTGTTCGGTTCCTCAAAGAATTTAGGCTTTTCCCGACTTTATCCGCTGTATCCCGATTCCCGAAAAAAAATATTTCTATTCCTGCCCTATTAATATCAGGGACAACCCAAAGCCTCGGATTATTCATATTTATTTTATTATTAATAAGTTTCTTAACGTTTCTTGAAAATCCTGCCTCTGAATAGCTCCAAGCCCATAAGTTCCCCAACTCATCTACTCCATAAATCTTATCGACCTGTCCGTTGGATTGGGTATCAACAGGAAGCCAATACAATAATTTAGATTTCTCTCCCGTTTTTAATCCGAGTGTTTGATGTAAAGAATTTGAGGAATTTAATGAAACCAAATTAATCGACCCTATTCCACCCACACTCCCTGCAAATCCGAGAACCCATTCTTTTCCAATGGCATTCCCAATGGCCATTGCCTTTGGGGAATTGTTTAGCCCGGTCCCGGTGCCGGCCCATGTCAAAGAATTGTAGGGGCCGGTCCCGGTGCCGGCCCAAACCCGCTCTGTTAAGAGCGGGTTAATGGTCCGTGAACCGAAAACTTCATTCTCGGTTATCTCGTAGACTCGTAAAAAACATTCACTCTTCGTTTTATGGTTTGCAACCAATATTAGTAGTGTGTGCCAATCATTGTTAAAGTAGACCTCTTCACAACGAAGGTTAGCGGTATCGAAAGATATATCGAGTAACATCGACCCTATTTCTTCTCCACTATCCCGAGAAAACTGATAGAGTATTCCCTTTTCCTCAGTCCCCCGACTTGCAACTCCATACACAATGGCTTTTCTATCTTTATATTTATGTTGAAACTCTAAAAAATTCTTGAATGCTTGAATAGGATATTTTGTAGTCGGATGCTCTACCAACACCAAACTCTGGATTTTGGATCCTAAACTCCAAGGCGTTTTAGGTTTAAGATACACTAATCGAGCAGTGTCTTTCGGGGATACCCCCAAACCATTGCTGCAGTTTGCCAATAGAAGTCGACTGTTGGCCGTCCAGATCTTTGTATTTGAATTTAGAATAAATAGGGGTTGCGCCACACTCAAATTGCTTTGTAAAAAACAAAATAAAATGCAAGAAAAACACCATAACAAAATCCAAAATGAATTCCTCAGTCGAACATTATCATTATTTTTCATGGCGTAGGAACCCCTACCCACGTTTGATAAGGAACAATGACTACTTTAGAAAAAAACATTCCTTCATTACATCCAAATTCCAGATGATTAGGCACAAACTCTGCCTGATCGCTCGCGGGCATATTTTGCACGATCTTCTTTTCTTCCTGCCTCAACTTTTCTTCAACCTCACTCGCTTGTTGATATTGCCATTCAAATTTTTTAGCAAGCTCAAATGCCAAAAATGTCTGCGCACATAACTCTATGCCCAACCATGAAATGGCGAGCAAGAAGATCAACACCAGAACAAGCACTGCACCGGTTTCTGAGCGAAATTTCATAAATCCACCTTTGTTTGTTGGTATCGACAATCGTCACACGAACGAGTTGTACACAAGGCCAATCGTGTTCCCTCATTTGCGTTAGTGTTCGATAACTCATTTTATCTTTGTCATCGCGAGATGTTTTAATCCCAAATTCAAACATAAGATCTGAAACATCCGACACAATTTCTTGAGCTTGTTGCAATAAATCGTCTCGAAATAGCGCGGCGTTAACCTGCGCTATATCTAAGTTCTTATGATGTTCCTTTTCATAACGTTCTGGGACACCCAGATAATAAGCAATGGTTTGCAGTTCGACTACCACAGCATTCTTGTTTACATAACCTCTAGAAAGCGCATCACTTTCGTTCACGTTAATAATTTTATTATGGTAAATCTTAGTCGTTTCCACTCGATTTGCGATAAACAAATCTCCATGGTGACAATCATTAATCAGCACCAATGAATTTTCATGAATTCCATGATTATGCGGCAATGAAATAGCGTCCTCTGCGAATTTTAGATCATTAACCAAGCGATTAATTTTCTGAGGAACATTATAAATGATAAGCACGGGAGTATTTTTCTTAATACGTTTACAGCTAATATCAGGCATTTTTCCATAGCAAGCACCTGGGCTTGCAATAAAGCCAAACACCGCTTGGTTAAAATTAAAGAACTGAAACTTACGATTCAATGGACTATAGATATGATTTACGGGGAAAGTTTCGTCGTTTGTTCGACAACCTCGGTAACCTGCACTTTGCAGGTCTCTTTGCAAGTAATGGAAGCTGACACGCCCCATTTCTAAGGAATCAAAATGTTTCGCTTGCAAAAGGAAGAATTTTTTTGCAACCACATACCATTGGGTTACTCCAGCAACCACTAACGATCCTAATAGCATTCCAAATAAAACATTAATTAGTGACATTTGACTATGTAACATCACAAACAAATAAATGGCTATCGGATATTTATCGGATATCGTAGAGTCGGCACGGGCTTTTTAGGTGTCAGACACCGTTCCTAGGCAAAACAATTTCGATGGTTTCCTGAACGGTGTCTGACATCTAAAAAGTCCAGGGACCGGCCCCTACAATATTTTTTCTTTTTTAGACCATTCTTTCAAAACGTTTTCGAATTTTTCATGTGCTCTCTTTTCAACCATTCGACAATTCAATAATACCACCCCTATCGAAACGGATAATAATGTGACTAAAATTAAAGCCACCAATACTTCAACCAGAGAAATCCCCGATTGTGAATTAACTTTCATTTTCATACCCCTTTTCATTTTCCCTCTATTATTTATTTTTGAATTTAGTATTCAAACCCATACATCCTATTTAATATGCAGGTTTGACATATCGGCTAGAAGAATATATCTTGGGCGTGTCGAAAATGAGGAAAACCATGTCTTTATCTACACCTACTCAATCTCAACACACAGCTTCTCAGCCAAACTCAAGTTCAGTTTTTCAACTTAAAGGCGGACTGTATACCCTTACTTCATTGCAATTGCTCAGCAACGATTTATCCGCCTTAGCAGAACAACTCGATATTAAGCTACAACAAGCCCCTAAATTCTTTCATAATGCGCCGGTGGTAATCGATCTGATAAAAATCGGATCGGCTGACAACAACATAAACTTCAAGCAGCTAAAAGAAATATTATCGAGTCGACACCTAATCCCTGTAGGTATCAAAGGGGGAAACAGTGAACAACATAACTCTGCCCTTGCCCAAGGGTTTGCCCTGCTCTCTGAAACAAGCAAAGAGAAGGAGGTTCAAAAAACTCACACCAACACCTCTGCCTCCTCATCAACCGCTTCTTCGTCTTCTCAATCCTCTCAAAATTCTTCCTACCCCAATTCACTGGAAGAAGATCCCGATGAAGCCATCCAAGGTTCAAACACCCGCATCATCACAGAACCTGTGCGTTCCGGCCAACAAATTTATGTTCGAGGGGGTGACTTACTTGTCTTGGCACCGGTGAGTCATGGAGCCGAACTCTTAGCCGATGGACACATTCATATCTATGGGCCGCTACGTGGAAGAGCTTTGGCAGGTGTCACTGGCGACATTCACGCACGAATTTTTTGCCAAAGTCTTGAAGCTGAACTAATTTCAATAGCAGGCCAGTACAAAATTTCTGAAGACTTTGAAAAGGATGCCTGGCAGCGTGCCGTCGATATTCATCTTTTAGAGGGACGCTTGCAGATCCGCGAGCTTTAGTATACATAGGCGTTAGTATACAAAAGTGTTGAACAATTTATTTTAGTTTGGAAGGACAGCATGGGTAAGTCAGAATCAAAAATTATTGTGGTCACCTCTGGCAAAGGCGGAGTGGGTAAAACAACCACCAGCGCTGCCGTGGGTGCTGAATTGGCCAACCGGGGTTATAAAACCGTCGTTGTCGATTTTGATATCGGTCTTCGAAACCTTGATCTTATCATGGGATGCGAACGTCGGGTCATTTTTGATTTTGTCAATGTCATTCAAAACGATGCAAACTTAAGTCAAGCGCTTATTAAAGATAAACGCGTTGAAAATTTATATGTTTTACCGGCTTCCCAAACGCGTGATAAGGATGCCTTAACAAAAGAAGGTGTAGAACGAGTTCTGGCTGATCTGCAAAAAGAATTTGATTTTATTGTTTGCGATTCACCGGCAGGAATTGAAAAAGGGGCTCTTATGGCCTTGTATTTTGCCGATGAAGCCATCGTTGTTTCAAATCCTGAGATCTCTTCGGTTCGAGATTCCGATCGTATTATTGGGGTGCTGAACAGTCGTTCTCGTCGTTCTGAACAAGGTAAAGAAATTAAAAAGCATTTGTTAATCACACGGTATGCTCAAGCTCGGGTGAACAGAGGTGAAATGTTAAGTGTCGAAGATGTGCAGGAAATCCTGGCCATCCCCTTGTTGGGAATCATTCCGGAATCTCCCAATGTCTTGAATGCCTCGAATCGTGGGATCCCGGTCACCTTGGATACACCGAGTGATGCAAAACGTGCCTATCAACAAGCTGTTGCTCGATTGTTGGGTGAAGCTTCCTCTGACGACAAGAGTTGGATATCAAAAATTTTCGCTGGCATTCAATTATTCAACAGGAGCCCAGTATGAGCTTTCTTAAATTTCTTGGCCTTTCATCTCATGGGAAATCTGCAAGAATTGCTCGTGAACGATTACAAATCGTGTTGTCGCATCAACGTGCCGATGGGGGGGATGAAGACTTTCTACCTAAATTACGTAATGAACTTATCACCGTCATCAGCAAATACGTCAAAATCGAAGCTGAACAAATTAATGTTCAACTGCAGCGCAGTGGCAGTTATTCGGTGTTGGAATTGAATATTATGCTACCAACTCATGCCCATGATGGCGAAGTTATCATCGCTGATTAGGGTAAACGCCCATATTTTGGCAATCTCGCGTTAACAATTTAACAAAAATTGCTCATTTATTATTTTATTATTTCCCGTTCGCGTTGATAGGTTGTCGTAAGGTTGTAGTAAACATTCACTTGGGTAGGTTATCGTAACTTTGTCGGAAGGGATTCCGGATTACTTTTGAAGGACCGACGTGAATACATCCTTGTAGCGTTGACTCGTGCCATCCATGGCACTCGCCCTTCGGGTACTGCCTTCGGCAGTATCCAAAACGGCTTTCCTGCCGTTTTGTTTCAGCCGCGTCCATGCGGCTGGAAATCCTTCAAAAGTAATCCTGCATCCCTTCCTTTAGTCCTCAGTCACGTAGTAACTTGTCGTAATACAATGGAACGTCAAAACTTTTCATCATCAAATGCTATTTGTGCTGGATTGCTTCGCTAGGGCTAGCAATGACGGATCCTAAAAGTTATTTTAGATATATTGGCCAGGAGCCCTGGAATACTCCTAATGAACTTCCCTTTATCATTAGGCATCGTAGGGGCCGGTCCCCGTGCCGGCCCAAAATTCGGGTCGGCACGGGGACCGACCCCTACAGTACCAATCCCTATGCTGTCATTTTGAAGTTCTTTTCGATATTTTGGCCAACGGCCATGGGGCACTCGGTAAGACATCACGTGACTAAGGCGCAAGGAAGGGGTGCAGGATTACTTTTGAGGGGCGTCGCGAGTAGGGAGGCTGTCACGAGCGCCGAGGGCAGGAGCCCGTCCCCGAAAAAGTAATCCGGAATCCCTTCCTACAACGTTACGACAACTTACCTACGTGAACAAAACCTACGTGAACAAAACCTACGTGAACAAAACCTACGTGAACAAATGCGTAATCCTGCATCCCTTCCTTTTATATATTATTGGTGGCCTCTCGAGTATTTTCCTTCAACACACAGGCCTCATTCCATAGCCGTAAAATGGCGTTACCACCCTTTAAATCGCTGGAACCGACATGTTTCAACTCAACCCCAAATCCTTTTTGTTGTAACATCTGTAGAACTGGGCCTAAATGAATTGAAGGATGACCTTCTTGATCCATTAAAGGATAAATTCTAACTTCAGTCGCAACCCTAGCCAATTCCAATAAGGCTTCAATATGAAACGATTCACTTAGATTATCGCTATCGACAAATAAAAAATGAGAGCATAGAGCAATATCGAAAGATTGATCATCAAAAGGAAGTTTAGGTAACTTTTTAGCTTCGATACACACTATATTTTTGCTTACCGGGGTAAAACTTTGATTACAATACAAAATGCGAAGTTTTAAATCTTCATTGTTTAAGTCAAACGATTGAAAAACTTGTAAAGAGTGAGTGCCATCCATGTTTTTTAACTCCCTAACCCTATCAGTAAGATCCGACACAGCCACAGCATGTATCCGGGAGACCTTATCCAATAAAATATAGCGAAGGATTGAAAGACTGCAAAAAATAGCAACGGATTCTAATAAAAATAGAATTGTACAAAAAATAACCAATTCTTATTCACCCCTACTGCTGCGTAATTATTAAGACATTTTAACCAGGTTATCCACAGGTCTATCCAAGACTTCCGTGGATAACTCAACCGTTAATGGTTTGTCGGGAATGGTTTATCGGGAAGGTTCAAGCCTAAATCCAAATCCTTTCTCACCGTCGAACGAGAAAAAAATCTTTCAACACAGCCCCGCACGTCTCGGCTAAAGTTCCTGAGGTACACTGAACACGATGATTAAGTTTGGGATCTTGCAAGATATTCATTATACTTCCCGCCGCCCCGGTCTTAGGATCAATGGCTCCAAATACGAGTCGCTTTATGCGGGCATGAATCATAGCCCCAGCGCACATCGCACAGGGTTCTAAGGTTACATAAAGAGTGGTGTTGAGTAATCGGTAGTTTTTAAGCGACAAGGCCCCTTGCCTTAAGGCTAATATTTCTGCGTGGGCTGTCGGATCATGACTACTTATGGGTTGATTCCAACCCTCACCAATAATGGTATCCTCTAACACCAACACGGCCCCGACCGGGACCTCACCAGACGCTTGTGCAAGCTTGGCAAGCTCCAAAGCACGTTTCATCCATTTTTCATCGTTTGCAATGTTGATATTGTTCATTGGGATTAATCGAGAAGTCAAAGTCATTAAACTCATCAATAATAATTGAAGTTGAACTGTTTTCCAAGTACAATGGGTGTCTGTGGGTGTCTGACACGTGTCAGACACCCTTGTGGATGTCTGACACGCGACAGACCCCCTTACTGACACTCTTACTAACACCCTTCCTTGAGAACGCCTATGGTAACTCAATTTAAGAATATCCTCACCGTTTCGCAGTTAAACCAAACCGCCCAACGGATCTTGGAAAATCATTTTGCGGACATTTGGGTCGAGGGCGAGATTTCCAACCTCAGCCGACCCTCCTCTGGCCATTTCTATTTCTCATTAAAAGACAAAACTGCCCAAGTTCGTTGTGCTATGTTCCGAAACCAAAGCCTACGTCTACCCTTCGAACCTCGAGCAGGACTATTAGTTCAGGTTAAAGCCAAAGTGAGTATCTACCCCGATCGAGGCGATTTCCAATTAATTATTGAGTCAATGGAAATTGCTGGCGATGGCCAATTGCGTCTTGCTTACGAACAATTGGTTCGTACGCTATCCGAAAAAGGTCTTTTCCAAGAACATTTAAAAAAACCATTACCCACCTTCCCTAGACGAGTGGGGGTAATTACCTCGCCAACGGGGGCTGCCATTCGCGATATTTTAACGGTTTTAAAAAGACGCTTCCCCCTTTTGCCCATTACGATTTACCCAACCAAAGTTCAAGGCACCTCTGCCGCCCCCGAAATTGTTCAAGCCATTCAAATCGCCAATCAACATGCGGCATGCGATGTGATTATTTTAGCGCGTGGTGGTGGAAGTTTAGAGGATCTGTGGCCATTTAATGAGGAAATGGTTGCATACGCCATTTTTGAAAGCAAAATTCCTATCGTAACCGGCATCGGGCACGAAGTTGATTTTACCATCGCCGATTTCGTGGCCGATAAACGTGCTGCCACACCCAGTGCAGCCGCAGAACTTGTGAGTATTAAGCAAGAAGAATTGCGACAACATTTCATGTTAATGGAAAAACGTTTGTTCAAAGAGTTTAATCAACGATTGAATTTTCGCTTCTTGCGCTTAGATGAAATTAGCAAACGACTACGTCATCCGCGTGAGCGAATCGCATCTTTGTATCAACGATTAGAATCGATCAATAACCGTCTTATTCTTTGCATTCGTCAATGCATCAAAAATAAACAAGGACAATTCATCTCTGCCACCCGAACTCTTGAAGCCATCAGTCCTTTAGCCACCTTGGGCCGTGGATATGCCATTGTTTCAAGCGAAAAAATAATACGTTCCGTTTCTGAAGTTGAAAGCGGTGATACCTTAAATGTTAGGTTACAGGATGGAATGTTTAATTGCCAGGTGACTTAACAAGTGATGGATGAGGTGCCACGGGAACCGCTGGTGGTGCTGGTGCTTCAGGCGCTGGAGATAGCTTAGGCGCATTCGGCACCACCCCTGCTGCTCCACTTCCAGCGCCGACTCTAGCAGCTTCGAACTGAGGAGCTAACGGTAACGGAGGTCTTGGTGGCTCATCACCACTTGTTTTTTTCGCTACTGCTGCAAGTTTATCCGCTTGTCCTAAAGTATCTCCGATGATCTCAGGAAGTCTGTCATAAAAATTGAAGTGTTGACGCATGTGCGGCAGAACAATATCATTCCATTGTTTTAAGAACTCAGAGGTTAATAAAGGAGCAACCTCTTTTTCAATTTTTTCAAGCAGTTTGGGATAAGTGACAGCGCCTGAGTAATAATACCAGTCCAGAAGATCACACACTTTTAAAAAATAATCTCCGACAAAGTTTCTTTGTTTTCCTTGTAATTCAACTTCCAATAACGCAGTCACATATAAAGCAAAATCACGTAATTTATTACCTTTTTCCGGAGGTGTGTACCAAGGAATTAATCCATTCGCTAATACCTTTTCAAAACTTCCATCTCCTGAACAACCTCCGAACAGTCCACCTTCTATTTGAAATAATTGGTTGTGATCAGCCGGATCTAATCTAAATCCTTCAAGGACCCGAATATTTTTAGTCCCTCTTCCAGTATTGTTAGAAACAGCTTTTGGATCTGATACTCCCTTCTCCGATTTCGTTACAATAGAAATCTGCTTTACATTTTCTGAAAGTTTATCTGCATAACTATTGATATCTGGAAAAGTTTCAGAGGTTTTGCTTAAAACAAAAACAATATCATCATACTCAGCAGCCATCGGTGATTGCGCCACCATATTCATAAAGGCAGCAAAAAATTCTTTTTTACCAAATTGAAAATAACAAGGAACAATTAAGGTTTTTTTTGCTTTATCTTTGATTACTTTAGCTTCAACTTCATTCTTGACTTTTATGGGTAAATTTAATAATAATCTTTGTATTTCCTTATCTTTTAAACTTAAAATCACATCCACCTTGTCTTTTTTTGGGGCAGGCATTTCAAGATTGACACCCCTTTCTCCTATATCAAACCCCATGTAATATCGACGATCGAGTTCTGGATCTTTTATAGGATCATCATTCGGCGCATCAAGACCTCCATTAACTTGACCATGTTCAAATATTTGAGCGCAAGGCACAATCCTTTGTTTTTCTGAAAAAAATCTTCTAAATGCTAGCCCCCTTTCATCAATTTTTTTAAAACAAGGATACATTCCAGGAGTTGAAATAGAAAATATGGCTTTAGTATTGGTTAACTGATCTCTAATAGAGCTCTGTTTAAGAAGCTCTGCAAAATCGTTTCCATTGACATTAGAAAAGATATGAATATTATTTGCTTTAGGATCAATTCCGTGTTGTCTCAAGATCCCCTCTAATGATTCTTTTGTATGAAGAGGAGATGCAGAGCTAAAATGAATCATATATAAAGGTTTATAACCATTTAATAAATTATCCTGCTTAACACGCCTAATAATGTTTATAAAATGATGCAGATCTCCAACACTCTCATTGTATACATCAACCGCAAATAAAGCATATCCCTTATCCTGAGAGGGTAGAGGCCCACCAACCAAATGTCTTCCCTCTACTTTAGTCTTACGTTCTAAAGCACTTGCACTCAATTTGAGCTCAAGAATTCTTATCATTTGTTCTATAATCTTTTTTCTTTGTTCTTTTTCCTTTTTCTGAGCCACTTTAATTTTTTGCTCAACTTCCAGTCTTTCTTTTTCATCCTCTTTTTCTTTTCTTTCTGCCTCCAATCTCTTTTTCTTAGCTACAAGATTTTCGTATTCATAATTTCCAGATAGCATTATATCAATAATATCTGTTTCTTGTTCTTGCTCTGTTTGTGAGATATTACGATTAATTTGGCATATATCGGTATTTATTTGGCGTAGATCATCTCCTGTTCGTGATAAATCACGCTCTGTTTGATCTATTTCAGATTTTATTTGATCGAATTCAAGTCGGGCTTGTTTTATAGCCTCATGCAAAATAGAATTATCCATGAATTCTTTTCTTTCAGCCATATCAATCTCTCTCAGAATATTATGAATCTATGCATTTTATAATTATTTAGGACTCTTTTCAAGAGGTAGTTTCATTACTCTTAATACGAGTGTATGCACGTTTTGTTAAGTTTATTCAAACTTTATCTGCAACCGTGCAGCAATGATATCTAATTTTCGACGCGTTGTATCGTTCGCAGGATTAATATACGCACGAATATAATTGGCTGAGAGTCGAACATTATTATTCACATACCAATTTAAACCGACCCCAAAATCTTGTTCTGTCCCACCTCTAACATTTTTATCATTGAGATTAAGATAATCGTATCGCGCAGCAATTTCCCATGCCCCATAAGGACATTCCACTTCAATGCCCCCAAAATTTCCATCTCGCACATCGTAACTATGAATTTCGCCTGTTATCATATATTGCGCAAGAACGTTCCAACCATAAACACGAATACGACCCTGATTTTGAGGATCCCCAAGTCGCCCAACCGTCGCTTGAGCATATTCCGCTTCTAACAAAAAAGGACCCCATTGTCTGGCGGCTTCAACGTCAAACTGATAAGCCTGATTAACTTGCAGATCACCTGTACTGACTAATTCTGCAGTATTGCGCGCACGAGCTTCAGGTCGCGTACTAAAAGCAAAATCGCTCACTCCAAACCCATTTAAAAAAGCCGTGTTTTGGCGGTAAGCGCCTGAAATTCCGAAATGCCAAACATCCCCTTTTTCATGCAGTGGGGCAACGGTAAAACGTGCCATCCCTAACCATTTATCGTTACCGTAACGTCGATTTGTATTATCGTTAGTCACAATTCTTGTGCCGCGATCAGGTTGCAGTGCTAAAAAGGTAAAACCACTGCAATCTGTCCAATAATCGACTAAAAGCCCCAAGCCATCGCCAGGATAAAAAGCATTGGCTAATGCACTTCTTTCAAGAAAGGGGTACCAACTGGTTGAAATGGAACTGTCTAATCCAAACCACATTCCCGAATGACGACCCAAAAATATTTCCAAATTTTCACAAAACCCTGAATAGGCTACCCAAGTATCTTCAAGCTGAAAACGTAATCCTTCATTCCCTAATGAAAAATCTAAACCAAGATTGTAGTTCCAATCCTGACCAATTCCACCCACAGCATCAATTTCAAATTTTCGAATATGGGAGCCTGTCGGAAAATCCCCTTGCCTGTTTCGAGCTTTGAGCATAAATAAAGTTTCATCGATTCGAATAACCCCAGTCAAAGCAAACCAATAACGTTTATCGGCAGGATCCATATATTGTAAGCCACCGCTCGATTTAAGTTGCCATCCTGCTCCAGGTGTTTCTTTCAATTTTTCAAGACGGGCTTGTGAGTCTTCTCTATCGCGTGCAAAAGCTGAGAAACTGAAAGAGCAACTGATTAATGAGAATAAAAAAATTAATAATAATTGTTTTAAGGTGTGGATAATTGTTTTCATAGTTCGACATTACATCCCTAACATCACAAAACAGATCCCTCGCTGTCGCTCGGGATAGTTCTCCATCCAAAAATTTTTTATTTGGAAAAATTTATTGGATGGAGAACTACTTAAATTTAATTTGCAACCGTGCACCGATAATGTCCAAGGTTCGCTTGCGAGCATCTAAACGCGGACTTATATACGCACGTATATAGTTAGCGGAGAGACGAACATTATTATTCACATACCAATTAAGGCCTACGGTGAAATCTTGCTCCGTTCCGCCCCTGACGTTTTTGTCGTTAAGATTTAGATAATCGTAACGGACTGCGACTTCCCAAGCACCACAGGGCGTCTTAACATCGATACCCCCAAAATTACCATCCCGCACGTCGTAGCTATGGATTTCACCCGTCAACATATATTGAGCCAAAATATTCCAACCATAGACGCGAATATGTCCAAGATTTTGAGTATCTCCAAGACGACCCACCATCGCATTCGCATATTCAGCTTCAATTAATAAGGGCCCACATTGTCTGGCAAATTCCACGTCAAACAGATAGGCACGATTCGCTTGCAAAGGTCGACCATTGGTATCCACTAAAGCAACCAATGCGGCAGTGTTTCGCCCACGTGAATCAGGACGAGTCGCAAAGGTAAAATCATTCACCCCAATCCCATTTAAGAATGCCGTATTTTGACGATATACCCCAGAAACTCCGAAATGCCAAACATCTCCTTGCTCGTGAATGGGCGCAACGGAAAGTCGAGCCAAACCAAGCCATTTATCATCGCCATATCGACGCCCAGTATTATCTGGGACAACAAGTCTATTCGCATGATCAGGTTGTAAGGCTAGAAAAGTAAATCCAAAGTCATCCCCCCAATAATCGACTAAAAGCCCTAAACCATCGCCTGGATAAAATGCGTTAGACATGGCGCTTCTTTCTAAAAATGGATACCAACTGGTCGAGGTGGAATTTTCCAAACCAAACCAGTTTGCAGAATGCCGTCCAATAAAAATTTCTAAATTATCACACAAACCAGAATACGCGACCCAAGAATCAGAGAAATGAAAACGGCTACCGCTATCGCCCAGGATAAAATCTAATCCCAAGGTATAATTCCAATCTTGTCCAATACCACCGACGATATCAACTTCTGCTTTTCGTATATGGGACCCCGTTGGAAAACCTGGAGTTGCTGCGGTAGCGCCTTGCCTATCCCGAGCTTTAATCATATACAGGGCTTCATCAATACGAATTACACCTGAAATCGAAACCCAATAGCGTTTATCAGAAGGATCCATCCAAACTAAACCGCCGGATGATTTAAGTTGCCAACCTTTTCCGGTCTTTGCTTTTAATTCTTCTAAACGGGCTTGAGAGCTGTCCCTATCTCGTGCAAAAGCCAAATGACTACTTAGGATTGTGAGTCCAATCACTCCCAGGATTAACAAAAGATTCTTCAATTTTTTTCCGATTCTTTCTATCATTTGCCCTCGTCCTTCATCCATTACCAACAGCACAAATGGTCTGTAAACGATCACGTTATCACATTTTCTATATTCGTGAATAGTCATTATATTGAAAACATACCTGTCCATTTATTCAGAAATATTAAAATGATTGTTGATGCTCTATGAAAAACTCTATGAGAATGACCTTGTGTTTGAATGAGGAATAACATAAACTACCCAATTGCGTTATTTTGATTTTTATTGGAAAAGGGCAAACCAATGAATAATTACCTACACTATTTTCGAAAATACCTAAAATACTTAAATTATGTTTTAGTTATCATACTTATATTTTCCAGCACTGCTTCCTTGGCTGTCGGAAAAAGATACGATTATGAAAGCTACACCTTAAATAATGGCCTTCAGGTTATTCTTATTCCCAACAATCGTGCCCCGGTGGTGTATCACGCCATTTGGTATAAAGTAGGTTCAGCCGATTCTCCTAACGATAAAACTGGCCTCGCCCACTTTCTTGAACACATGATGTTCAACGGATCAAAAAAATTTCCCAACGATTCCTATAAGCGCAAAATAACCGATCTCGGTGGAGAACAAAACGCCAATACCACTTGGGATAGAACCGGATATTTTGTCACCATTGCAAAAGAACACCTTCCCGTCATTATGGAAATGGAAGCCGATAGAATGCAAAATTTGCAAATCCTTCCCAAAGATATTGAGAAGGAACGTGAGGTCGTTTTACAAGAACGCCGATCGACCTCAGATGCTCAACCCATGGAACTGCTTGCTGAAGCAGCCAATGCCAGTTTCTTCTGGCAACATCCTTATGGAAAACCAGTGATTGGCTTTGAAGAACATATTCGTAAATATACGGACGAGGATGTTAATGCTTTCTATCAAAAATGGTATACCCCCAATAATGCAATTCTCGTGATTGCGGGAGATATCCAGAATCAAAGTTTGAAACCTTTGATTGAACAATATTATGGCACAATCCCAAAACGCTCGAACCCTAAACGAGAACGTCCTGTTGAACCGAATCATCGTGGCACCAATGCTAAAGTTGAAATTCGTTCTCCGCAGCTTGGACCTTTTTTCCAAAAAATATACCGAGCTCCCAATCATCGAACTGCCAATTTACGTTTAGAAGCAACATTAATGTTACTACAAGATATCTTAGGCGATCCCACCTTCGGACGTTTAAGTCAGGCATTGGTTGAAAACAACGAAGTGGCCCATTCGGTCTCGGCCGGTTATACCGGAAGTTTTTATGATCCCTACAGCTTCACTATTTCAGGTGCCCCCATCAATGCCTGCGATTTAGCCTGGTTAGAAAGTAATGTTGATGCTGAAATTCGTCGTTTAATTTCCGAGGGCGTTACTGAAAAAGAATTGTGCAAGGCAAAAGAACAATGGCAATACGATTCTTTATATCGACAAGGCTCATTGCAAGGCATTGCCGATTTTTACGGAGAACACTTATGTCTGGGCTACACAGAAAAAGATCTGAATGAATGGTTGGACGTGATTGCCTCCATCACCCAAGATGAGATAAAAATTGCTGCCAAAGACATTTTAGGTAAGGGTCCTGAAGTAACTCTTTACACTCACACGGTGGTTCAAAAATAGATTTGACTTGAGTATTTGGTTTATTGGAATAACAGCTTTACTGGAATATAGGATAACATAATGAAACGTTTGTATACACAACCCTCTATTAAATCTCTTTTGATAACATTGTTTTGTTTTTTATTCTTAAATCTAACCTCAACCGCATATGCCGATGTTGCTGTGCAAGAAATGACCACTAAGAAAAACATCTGCCTGTTGTATGTGGAAGACACCACCACCGATTTAACCACAGTTGCCTTCTCGTTTAAAGGAACGGGTTCTGCTTACGATCCCATCGGAAAAGAAGGGCTAGCCTCAATGATGACGGATCTCATTTTCGAACAAACCAAGCCCGGGTTAGATCGTCGATCGATCATCAAAAGACTCAAAAATATCGGTGTTTCAGGCGGGATTAACTCTGGGGTAGATGCCGATAACATTACCTTCAGCTTCAAAGCGCCTACCGAAAAATTAAAAGAAGTTTTTGCACTCCTTAAAGAGGTTATGACCCATCCCGCATTCGATCCAAAGAGCTTAGACAAATTGAAAAGTTTTGATCCTTCGGCGTCACGACTCGCCACCGCCAGCGAAAGTGAATTTGCATCAAAAATATTTATTCAAAAAGTATTTAATGGGCAGGCGTATTCAAAACCCTTTTTTGGAACCTTAGATGGTCGTCAATCCGTCACCTTAAAAGATCTTGAAGAAGCTCATAAGGCACATTTTGCTCGTGAATCTTTGATTTTCTCGGTGGTGGGGAGTGTTTCACCCAAAAACTTAATCTCTTATATTGATAATACCTTTGGGCATTTACCCGCCAAAACTAATTTACCTCAGATCTCTGCCCAAAAAATACAATCCAGCGGTGATATTACGATTGTCCCTAAAGATACCGCACAAAGTGGTGTGGTGTTTGGCCAACCCAGTTTGACTCGCCAAGATCCCAATAATCTGGCGATGGTGGTCTTAAATGATATTCTGGGTGGCAAACCCTTCACCAGTCGACTCTGGGCCGAGGTCCGTGAAAAACGCGGTTTGGTCTATAACATTCAAACCGATACTTTACATTGGTCCAATGCCTCGCTTCTCTCGGGACAATTTGAAGCCGAAAATCAAAAAGTGCCTGAAATAATAGGGCTTATTAAAGGTACTTGGAAAGAATTAAAAGAAAAAGGGGTTACGGAAGAAGAATTCAATTCTTCAAAAAAAGGATTGCTAGGCAGTTTTGCACTGAATTTCACCTCTCCCGAAGGTATCGCACAATTTCTGTTGGCCTGTAAACTTGCGGGGTTGCCTAAAGATTATATTAACCAACGCAATCGCATGTTAGAAATGGTGAAGCTTGAAGATGTGAACCGGGTTGCCAAACAACAATTGGATCCGGAATTATTGAATTTTGTGGTGGTGGGGAAGTTGGAAGCGAATAATTAAGATATTGAATATGTAGAGGAGGTCCCCTGTGTACGTCCTTCCTTATGTTAGATTCATGAGATATTTATAGGGGCGGATCCCTGCGTCTGCCCTCCTCGTTCAAATTGATTGACAATTATTTTTATATCTTTGATAATAGTTCATGGCTTATTAAAATTCAAATTTAGGAGATATCGATGGCGTTAACACCGGAAGCATCTAGACAGCAGGCACTCGCACAAGCATTAGCACAAGCCCAAGCACAAGCTACCGCTGCGTTACAAGCACAAACCGTTCCTACATTGCACGGACCAGCTGCTTCACCTCCTTCAACAACACTTGCAACAACACTTGCAGTTGATGGTCGCACCCTAAGTGTGGAAAGGAAAACAGGCGCAGATTTACTTTTATCTCGATCTGCTCCAACCACAACACCCACTGCTGAACCTACTCTTGAACAGATTGTCGCTGCACAAAAATTAGAAATGGATGCCTTTCTTCAAAGACCTGATAGAAAAGAACTTAATGATTTTGCTAAAACAACAGAAACGCTGATCCAACTACACAAGATTGAACAAGAAGCCAACATTCTTGTAGAAGCCTATACAATTCCAAATATTAATACAATCGCTGCTAAACATGTTAATCACTTCTGTCAGATTCGAGCACTCGTTGTTGAACTTTTAAAAAAATACAATCAATATAAAAAAACAAGCGATATCAAACAGATTATTGCGCTCAAAGACAAGGATGTTGTGTTAGATAAAGAACAACTGAGGCAAGCTAAACATTTTTTAAAAAATTCCATTACAGCCGGCCTGGAAATGCTACAAAAATTTAAAAGAATTTCCCATCTCTTAAGAAAAATAACTAGAAAACAGGCTAAAATTGTTGGCTATTGTCGGCTCGAAGCAGAAAGTATGCTTAACAGACATAAAGTTCAACATCTTCAGAAAACGGAATCTCGACTTGCAGCAGATCCTGCTGCCAGCGCACCGGCTTCAGCTCAGGCAACATTAACAGCAATAATCCCGAGTCCGGGTCCGGGTCCGGGTCCGGGTCCGGGTCCGAGTCCGAGTCCGGGTCCAATGAAACCCACCCCCCATAACGATGGCAATACAATCGCTGACATTAAAACTAAGGTTGAGGACTTATCTAAAGAGGTTGTAGCGTCGCAAACAGAACATGACAAACTCCAACTTGAAATTACGAACTGGTTTGTCGATTTCGAAAATTGCCCCGTTTTCCAATTCAATAAGATGGTGGAAGACTTAAACGAAAAACATGAACGCTGTTGTATTGCTTAAGAAGGCAGTTACGGTCCTTTGGGCTTTAAATCTTTTACTGAATCGCTCGCTGCAACAGGAGAATGGATGATTGGAGGCACTTTCCTCTCAGGATGAGCTCCAACACCACCCACACTCACGGATCTAGCGTGTTGATGGGCAAGAATTTGAGCCTCTTTTGTAATCTCCTGCATTTGCTTGTCGGTTATTTTGGCTCTTAATATCATGGGCCTAATAGATGTTTGCGTAAAATTCCCTCTTGCTTGATCAATACTACTATTAGTTTTTAATGCATACAAAGCAATATTAATCTCATTCGCCAATAACTCTTTTCGTTCTTGTGAGGATAATATCACCATTCCACCGAACGCTTGTTTCACAGCCTGCAGATTTGTAACAGCAAAAGCAAAAAGATTATTGATTTCTTGCACTATTTCCGCTTTCCGTGATTTAGGATCCAGCTTTTTTATCAGCCCTATATTTGTAGCCATTTCACTATAGGCAGGCCCAGCCCTAAAGATTGCAAACTTTTCAATAGCAGACAAAAGTTTTGTATTTACCTCAGTTTCTGAAAGCTTATCCTTATCGAAACCCTCTGCCATCGCAGCTATATTCTCTAATTCTTGTGCCCTGACCCCCAATTCTATTAATTTTTTTATGATTCCCATGGCCTTAAGTGTTTTTATATTACCACTTGGCGTTGACATACACGCTCCCCTCGTTATCAATCTCAATCTGAAAATACTTATTACCCTCTAAATACACATATAAAAGACAAAGCTGTAATAGAATTGTTCAATTGATTTTATAATCAATTGATTATATTAAATTTTTTAATATCATTGTGAGTCAATTTATTTCTTCTTCCGATACTCCTGCACCCGCTTACGCTTATGTATTTGCCTTGGAGTAAGCGTATTTCGACGGCCCTTGTAAGGATTATCGCTGGTTTTAAATTCAAGACGCACGGGGGTGCCCACCAAACGAAAGGCTTTGCGAAAGGTATTCATTAAATATCGACGATAGCTGTCGGGAACATGTTCGGTTTGATTGCCATGCACAATAATCACCGGGGGACGATGGCCACCCACATGAGCATAGCGTAATTTAATGCGATGTGCATGAACCATTGGAGGAGCATGTTCGGATACAGCTTTCATCAAAACACGATTTACTTGGGAAGTTGATAATTCTTTGGTGGCGGCATGATAAGCTTCTTGGACCGATTTAAACAATAAACCCACTCCTGATCCATGCAAGGCAGAAATAAAATGGATTTTGGCATAATCGACAAACGACAATCGATAGCGCAAAGATTTTTTAATATTCTGTTTTACTTCCAGGGATAATCCATCCCATTTATTAATGGCAATCACCAGCGATCGGCCCGATTCTAAAACAAATCCTAGAAGGTTAAGATCTTGTTCTGTGACCCCTTCACGTGCATCCAGCACGGAAATGACCACATCACAGGCTTCAATGGCTTGCAAGGTTTTCACCACTGAAAATTTTTCAACGGTTTCATGCACACGCCCTTTGCGACGCACCCCAGCCGTGTCGATAATGGTATAAAGATGGCCTTGTCGTTCAAAAGGAATGTAAATACTGTCCCGTGTGGTTCCCGGTTCATCAAAGACCAGTACCCGTTCTTCCCCCAAAATACGGTTAACCAAGGTTGATTTGCCTACATTAGGACGCCCAATCATGGCAACTTTTATGCCAGAGTGTTTTTTTTCTGCATCCTCTTCATGAATTTCATCAAAAGATCCGTCTGATGTTTCTAAAGATCTTTGTGATTGTTCTGAAACGCTGTCTTCTCGTTCCTCTTCTTGAAGTGGGTCTTTAGTTAGATGTTGATATTCGTTAGAAGCCCCAAGTGCAGCTGTCACCAATTGCTGTAGCCCACGTCCGTGGCTGGCCGCAATAGCAATGGGATCGCCCAAGCCCAGAGAATAAAAATCGGCCACCGCCACCTCGGGATTTAATCCATCGGTTTTATTAACAAGTAAAAAAATAGGCTTTTCTTGCAGGCGTATTTTATTGGCCAAGGTAATGTCTGCATCTAGACACCCTGCACGGCCATCCACCATAAAAAAAATAATATCGGCATCCAAAATCGCTTGCCAGGATTGATCGGCCATTTTAGTTTCTAACGGAGCATCGAAATTTGCAAGTCCACCGGTATCAATCACAATGAAGGGGCGATTTCCAATTTTTCCTTCGCCATATAAACGATCGCGGGTAACCCCTGGCATATCCACCACCAAAGCTTGGCGACTGCGGGTGAGCTGATTGAACAAAGTGGACTTGCCCACATTGGGTCGTCCAACAATGGCGATGACGGGAATCATGCGAGATAAATGAAGGACCGACACGAGTGACGGCCCTTACAGAAATTATTTATATTCTGCATATTGTTCATAGGAATTCCAATAGTTTATTGCGCTTAATTATTGCGCCTTCTCCGCTTTATCCACCGGTTGACTCGTTGAAATGGCCGTCAATGCATCCAATGAATACACTGCAATTCTACCCCCTCTGCTTAGGGTGTATAATTTGTTATCGGCTAATACGGGAGCAGAATCGATACCCTTTTTGTCGATTTGCACTCGATTTAAATACGAACCATCTAATAAAGAAAACCAATGGAGGTAACCATCGTTGTCTCCAACAATGATCATATTTCCACAAATCACGGGTTTGGTTAAACGACGACCTTCAAGCATGGATTGTTCCCACAGGGTACGACCGGATCTACGATCGATGTTCCAAAGGTGACCGCGGGTATCGGCGACAAATACCGATTGTCCTCCCAACGTTACACCCGAATAGGAAGACATATTTTTTTCCCACAGCGGAGAACCATTATTCAACGATAACGCAGCCAATCGACCTTGATAACTTACCGCGTAAATAACTCCGTTAGCGACGGCCGGATCTCCCGAAATATCACCCATTCTCTGAATATCAGAACGTCCACGGGGTGCCGACATTTCATGTTCCCAATCAATCATGCCATCTTTTCGGTTAAGAGCTACTAACCGACCATTGGCAAATCCAGCGATAACATGGCTAGGGGTAAGCACTGGACTCGAGTTTTGTCTTAAAACAATCGAAGGGGAATGGAGATTGTAACGCCAAAGCTGTTTGCCATTGGACAGGTTTAAAGCAGTCAAGCTTCCGTCAAGGGTATTGACATAGACAACATTATTATTGCCCTTGGGCGCTGCCAACACTTCACCGGTCACCTGAGTTTGCCATAATAATTTGCCATCTTTTAAATGATAGGCAAGCACGTAGGCGTCTCGTGTGCCTAACAAAATCACGTCTTGTAATACCGTGGGACCCGAGGAAATGGGTGCCTGAGTTTGTACCCGCCATACTTGCTTACCTGTTTGTCGGTCCTGCGCACGCAAATCCCCTTTGGCATCTGCTGACACCACATAAGCTGGAGTAACGGCTAAATTCAATTTCGCATCGCGCCCCGCAACGCCACTGCCATCGGTACTGGCCCACACAACCTTAGGTTCCGATTTTCGGTGCGCAAGCTCTGGAAGCGCTTTTTTTGGCACCGCTTCTGAACGATGTTCTATGGTATTGCAACCTGAAAGCAATAACAGTGATCCTATCAGTAATAATTTAACGGGTAATAATTTAAAGGTATATCGATGTTGCATAATCATTCCTCTCTATTTTTTAAATCAGTCATTTTTAATTGCAATGCATTCGCAGACACTCCCGGAGGAACTGCTTTCAAAGCAACTGCGTAAGCATCTCGTGCTTTATCCAAATCATTTTTTTGCGAATAAATATCGCCTTTGGCTTCTTCATATAAGGTAATGTAACCATCTGTTTTGACATTGGCTGTCAATAAATTCAAAGCTTCATCATATTTCTTTTGATCCGCTAAAAGCCGAGCCAAACGCACCCGAGCCACATGTCCCATCGGGCCTTGTTGCTGTTCTGCCACATTCACCGCCGTTTGGAGGTGAGCAATGGCCTTATCCATCGCGTTTTGCTCTACATCCACTCGAGCTTGAATTAATGCAGCCAGCGACGCATAAGGGGTGGCTTGGTATTTTTCTTGAATTATCTTAAATTGCTCCTCAACCTTGGTGAAGTCCTTAGTCCTTAAGGCCGTCAACATTTTATCGTACTGCAAAGAAGCTTCTTCAACAAATACGGCTTGTCGATGCAGTTTATATTGCCAGGCTCCATATCCTACTAATGCAATGGCAAGCGCAATAATGAAAAATTTACCATAGGATTGCCACAGTGTTTTGTGATCGATCTTCACGCTCATATAAGTTCCCCTTGATGAGTTACCCCAGTTATTCCGATAATCTTGTTTACAAAAGAGGTCACCTCCGAAAACGGAATTGACATCTGCTCACGCTCTTCCCTTAAAAACTTTACACCCAACATTTGTTTTGCAATCTCATCCTCACCCAAAATTAAGGCGATGTTTGCCTGCGCTTTATCAGCTCGCTTAAATTGATGTTTAAAATTTCCGCCCCCACAATCCACCATTACCTTCAATTGAGGGGCGTGATCCCTGAGTTTTTCAGCCAAAGCAAAGGCTTGACGTTGCGCTGGCTCGCCCACGCAAATAAAATAAGCATCAATGTTCGCTTCAACGTTAATCTCTAAGGTTTGTTGTAATAAGATTAAACGTTCAATCCCAATTGCAAAACCAATGCCAAAGGTGGGTTTGCCCCCTAATTGTTCCACTAATGAATCAAACCGACCCCCTGCACAAACCGTTCCCTGAGCCCCCAGTTTATCGGTGACCCATTCATACACCGTGCGATTATAGTAATCCAAGCCCCGCACCAAACAGGGATTTATTTCAAAGGCTAACCCTAAATCCATCAAACGAGCCTGTAGATCTTCAAAATGTTTCCGATCTTCATTCTCTAAATATTCATTACTTTTGGGAGCATCACGTATAATATCCACCAAGGCTGGATTTTTACTGTCAAGGATGCGTAAAGGATTGGTGTATAAACGACGTTGCGAGTCTTCATCTAAAATACTTTTATACTTTTCAAAGTAAAGCACTAATTCTGTACGATAGCGTTGGCGACTGGTATCGGAACCAAGACTGTTGATTTGCAATTTAACAACGCGTTCAACTCCCAATTTTTTCAGTAACCGCGCCATCATCAAAAGCTGTTCAACTTCGATGTCGGGTCCTTCTAAACCAAAGGCTTCAACCCCAAACTGATGAAATTGGCGATAACGCCCCTTTTGTGGTTTTTCATAACGAAACATCGGACCCATATACCACAAACGTCGAATTTGATTGTGCAACAGCCCATGTTCAACACCCGCTCGAATGCACCCTGCGGTGCCTTCC
>Ga0207154_1024_pt1 | contig 23870 bp, 20 predicted proteins | sample Alteio_BWMinHeat_28_FD_153576 | JGI IMG/M metagenome (GOLD analysis project Ga0207154, IMG submission 153576) | Enriched cells from forest soil in Barre Woods Harvard Forest LTER site, Petersham, Massachusetts, United States -... | ecosystem: Environmental > Terrestrial > Soil > Temperate forest >... | reverse complement strand
TTAAAAAAGATGAGCCATCGGGGGCATTGTTCAGCGCCATTTGTGGTTTTAATTTGCCTTGCAAGAGAGCGAGTATATTGCTGCCGATATCATTACCAGCCTGGGTTTTGGCGATTTCGTTGATGAGTGATGCGGCGAACCCGATAGGCCCGCCGAATAATGCTCCCCCGGCCAGGTTGGCGCCGGAGGAGGGGACATCGCCGGTCAGGGCTTGATAAAGCGTCGATACGACGGGGATATGCTGCAGCGGATTGATGATGTCGAGGAAACCCTTGAAGGAAATTCCGTTTTGCCCCCAGAATTGCGGGTTGTCCGGTATATTGCCGGAAGTGGGGTTGGCATTAACGAGGCGGCCAGTATCCGGCGCGACTTGCGGCTGAGGGTGGATAGTAATCTGGAGTGGTGCGGCGGAAACGGCGTCGATCATAGGGAAGGAGAAGCAAGATATGTACCGGAACCCCCCCCGCACTTGTTGCGGGGTCCGGTACCAGACCCCGTCATCCGCTACGCTACGACGGGGATTTCTGCCAGCACTGTACACCGCTCTGGTGTGACCTCGGCAAATCCACCGGTGATTTCGATGGTCTGTTGCTTACCGTCCGTCGTATCAATCGTAATGGCGCCTGGGCGAAGGGAAGAAATAAACGGCGCGTGTCGCGGCAGCACGCCAAACTCGCCTTCCGTCCCCGGAATGGTGACCATCCGCGCCTCGGCAGAGAAGAGGGTTTTTTCAGGAGTGATAATGGAAAGATGCATGACGTTAAAGCCCTAATGATGCTCGCCTATATTCCTGAATCTTAGGGTCGTGCAGAAGCATGATAAAGCCATTTTTGATTTCTTCTTGATAGGCACGGGATTTCTCGTCTTTTGCCCCAAGTATCGCGATGACCTCTATTGCCCGTTCAAAAAAGGCGACTCCTGCGGCCATTCCATTGGTCGGGTCTATCCTATGTATGGATTTAGGTGGCGGGAGGGTAATTTTTTCAAAAATAGTTTTTGATAACCTTCTCAGCCGTTTTACCTCTGTACTATGAGGTTTAATTTGGTCTGGGGTTAGTTTATCCAAAATGTTGTGAGCATTCTCTAAACATCCATCCAGAAGCCCATCCCCCGTTTTTTTTAGCAAGATTTTTGACATTACACCGCCTCCGCCCTCTTCTCCGCCTCGGCGGAGAAGAGGGTTTTTTCGGGGGTGATGATGTTGAGCAACATGGTAACCGGAATCCTGGTAACTGGTAACTGGAACTAAAAAACGTTCTTCATTTTATGCAACATTCTAGCGATAGATTGATAATTTTTTCTCCATTCTTCGCATAGAGCGCTATCTATGTACCCTAAATCACGGCAATAGTTTAGCCATATTCGCATTTCTCCACATGAGCCAATCGCCATACTTATGAAGCGTTTGAATTCAGGACGCGAGTCGCTTTGTTTAGCGAAGCCTTCAGCTAAATTGGCGCAGACAGATTTGCTGGCGCGTCGCATTTGGGATGCCAGATCATACTGTTCGATTTTTGGAAATGTAAGGCTGGCTTTATGAATAGCCAATGAAACAGTATAGGCCAGCTTGAAGACTTCCAAATCCTCCACCTCTCTGACAAAAACCGATCTTGGTTTCGTGATTGTTTCCATTCCAGTTACCATACTTTTCCAGTTACCAGTTACCGCTATGCTGTCTCCGCCATCTTCTTGGCTTTGGCCACGGCTTCGTCGATGGAGCCCACCATATAGAACGCTGATTCGGGCAATTCGTCGTACTTGCCTTCGCAGATGCCTTTGAATCCAGCGATAGTGTCCTTGAGATCGACCAGCTTGCCCGGCGAGCCGGTGAACACTTCGGCGACGTGGAATGGTTGCGACAGGAAACGCTGGATTTTGCGTGCCCGCGCCACCACCAGCTTATCTTCCTCCGAAAGCTCATCCATGCCCAAGATGGCGATGATGTCCTGCAGCGATTTATACGTTTGCAATATGCGTTGCACTTCGCGCGCCACGGCGTAATGCTCCTCACCCACCACCTTAGGGTCGAGCACGCGGCTGGTCGAGTCAAGCGGATCGACCGCCGGATAGATGCCAAGTTCGGCGATCTGGCGCGACAATACCGTTGTTGCATCCAAATGCGCAAACGAAGTCGCGGGAGCCGGATCGGTCAAATCGTCGGCAGGGACATAAATGGCCTGCACCGAAGTGATCGAGCCTTTTTTGGTCGAAGTGATGCGTTCCTGCATGTTGCCCATGTCGGTGGCGAGCGTCGGCTGGTAGCCCACGGCGGAAGGGATACGGCCAAGTAGCGCCGAGACCTCCGAACCGGCCTGCGTAAAGCGAAAGACGTTGTCGACAAAAAACAGCACGTCCTGGCCTTCCTGGTCGCGAAAATATTCAGCAAGCGTGAGTCCAGAAAGCCCGACGCGCGCGCGCGCGCCTGGCGGCTCGTTCATCTGGCCGTACACCAGCGCTACCTTTGATTTGCTAGGTTCCTTAAGGTTGATGACGCCCGATTCCATCATTTCGTGATAAAGGTCGTTGCCCTCACGCGTGCGCTCGCCAACGCCGGCGAACACCGAAAAGCCGCCATGCGCCTTGGCGATGTTGTTGATGAGTTCCATGATAAGCACGGTCTTGCCGACGCCGGCGCCGCCGAACAGGCCGACCTTGCCGCCCTTGGCGTAAGGCGCCAGCAGATCAACCACCTTGATGCCGGTCACTAAGATTTCGGTGTTGGTCGATTGATCGACGAATTCCGGCGCCTTGGCATGGATTGGCGCCGTTTGCTTATGGCCGACGGGGCCGCGCTCGTCGATCGGTTCGCCGATGACGTTTAAGATGCGCCCCAGCGTCTCGCGGCCAACCGGCACGGCGATGGGCTTGCCGCTGTCGCTCACTTCCTGGCCGCGCATCAGCCCTTCGGTGGAATCCATGGCGATGGTGCGCACTTCGCCTTCGCCCAGATGCTGCGCCACTTCCAGCACCAGCCGATTGCCGTGGTTCTTGGTTTCGAGCGCGTTCAAGATCGCTGGCAGATGCCCCGACGGAAATTTTACGTCAATCACCGCGCCGATGACCTGGGTGACGATGCCTTGTTGTACAGATGTGTTTTGCATTCGATTCTCCTTGCAATTATTATCCAGGGGATTGTCCATCGCGTGCGACTGATCTTCCTATAATAGCTTCTAACCTTTGGGCATGTACTTCTTCGAGGGTATGTCCGGCCAAAGCTTCAATCAATTGCCTATCCAAGACAACGGTTGGGTCAATACCACGTTCTATTTCACGAATTTCATAAGGCCTGCCATTATTAGTAACTTGGATGGGCTTATTTTTTGGGTGAGTGGCGGGTTGATAAAGAATCCGAACGGCGCCTTTTTTAGCCAGATCATTTATCATATGGCCATCCGTCTCCAAATGCGCGGCATAGACCTGAAGTGAATCAGATCCATGAGTTTGCACGGGGGGTGCATCGCGTAGCACTTTTAATGCTGCCTGTTGGGACATAATGGGTGGTTCAGTTGCAGCATTATCCATATACTATTCCTTTCATGTTTTCTTCCTTCAAGCCTCGCCAAATGGCGGGGCCCAGTTTTATATAATACTAGACCCCGCAATGCACCGCTTCGCGGCTTATGCGGGGCTTGGCTATACTGCTTCTGCTCCACTAATAATTTCGATAAGTTCCTTAGTAATTGCCGCCTGGCGGGTGCGGTTGAATTTGATGGTGAGTTTTTTAATCATGTCGCCGGCGTTGCGCGTGGCATTATCCATCGCCGTCATGCGTGCGCCCTGCTCGGAAGCAGCGTTTTCCAACAGCGCGTGATAGGCCTGCACCGCCAGGTTGCGCGGCAATAGCTGAGCGAGAAGTTCCTCCTCGGAGGGTTCGACTTCGTAGGGAGTGGCGAGTGAGGAAGATTCTTTTTTCTCGTCACTCGTCACTCGCCACTCGCTACTGAGAGGAATGATCTGCTGCCACGTCACCACCTGCGCAATGGCCGACTTGAATGTATTATAGACGACATGGGCGACATCAAATTCTCCAGCCTCGAATCGCGCCGTAACTTCTTTGGCTACCGCTTCAGCATCGGCATAACCCAGCTTGCGGCTTTTCAGTTCCTGTTTGCCAATAATCCACTTGCCGAATTCCAGGTGCAACTGCTCATAGCCCTTGCGGCCGACGCAGAATAATTTGACCGTTTTTCCCTGTCCCTGCAGTTCACGGATTTTGCGCCGCGCTGCGCGCACGATCGAGCTGTTGAACGCGCCGCACAACCCGCGGTTGGACGTCGCCACCACAATCAGATGCGTTGCATCCTTGCCGGTGCCGATAAGAAGGGGATGTGAAGAACTAGAGAATTGGAGAACTGAAGAATTTTTGCTTTCCCCAGTTCCCCCATTCTCCAGTTCTCCAGTTCGCTGGGAAGCCGCAAGGCTTGCCAGCATATGCTCCATAGCCTCGGCATAAGGCCGCGCGCTTTCTGCCTGTTCGCGCGCCCGGCGCAATTTCGCCGCCGCTACCATCTTCATCGCCTTGGTGATTTTTTGAGTGCTTTTGACACTCTTAATTCTGTTTTTTAAATCTTTTAAGCTAGGCATAAACGTCTCTTCTTATCATCCCCGTGAAAACGGGGATCCAACAAAGCGCCGTGGGCGTGGTATAAGTCCTTCCGCGCCGCAGCCTGTCCGCCGTAGCCCGAAGGGCGAAGGGGGAACACGGCGCTACTGGATTCCCGCTTGCGCGGGAATGACAGTAAAAAGTGATGCGATTTTTTTGGGTCTTTTAGGTTGAGCATTACTTCTTTCCTTTACCCAGAATGTTGGGGTCAATTCGGTTTTTTTTGTTCAATCCCTCGTTCAACCCATCGATTAAGTCTTCCCACGTATTTGCCGTAACCAACATATTACGAATTTTATCCGGCAGATCGTCATCTGGTGGTAATCTGAAAGTGCCATGCTTGTGGGAAATACAATCCCTTAAAAAAAGGAACTATTATAGAGTCAAATATATCATTGCCAAAATTTTCAAATCTCTCAGGAAAATCAGCACTTATATCCAATGATATCAATGGAGGGTCGTTTGGATCTATATTTACATCAAACGTCTTAGGCGAAAGTGCAATATATCCCTTGCTCTCCTTATATATTCTATCCACCAATTCCTGCACAATAGCTTTCCTGATTGTTTCCCGTACAGGCTTATCCATATAGATCTCAATTTACCCAAATCTCTTCACCAATCCCTCGATCAGCGCTTTCAATTTACCTTCCGTCGCTTCGTCCAGCTTTTGCTCTTTCTCGATGGCGGCGAGGATGTCCTTATGGCCGCTGCGCAAATCCTGCAACAATGCCTGCTCAAATTTGCCAATGTCCTTGCTAGCGATTTTATCAAGGTAACCTTTGACGCCGGCGTAAATCACGCACACCTGTTCTGACGTCGATAGCGGCGAATATTGCGGCTGTTTCAAAAGTTCGGTCAACCGTTGGCCGCGCGCCAGCAATTTTTGCGTCGCTGGGTCGAGGTCGCTGCCAAACTGCGCGAAGGCTTCCATTTCGCGGTATTGCGCCAGTTCCAGTTTAATCGAACCGGCCACCTGCTTCATTGCCTTGATTTGTGCTGCCGATCCGACGCGCGACACTGACAATCCCACGTTCACCGCCGGGCGCACGCCTTTGTAGAACAGTTCGGTTTCCAGGAATATCTGGCCGTCGGTGATTGAAATGACGTTGGTTGGGATATAGGCCGAGACGTCACCGGCTTGGGTTTCAATAATGGGAAGCGCCGTAAGCGAGCCGCCGCCTTTTTCATCGGACATTTTAGCGGCGCGCTCGAGCAGGCGCGAATGAATATAAAACACGTCGCCGGGATAAGCCTCGCGACCCGGCGGGCGGCGCAGCAGCAGTGACATCTGGCGATAAGCCACGGCCTGCTTGGACAAATCATCGTAAATGATCAGCGCATGCATGCCGTTGTCGCGGAAGAATTCGCCCATCGTACAGCCGGTGTAGGGCGCAAGGAACTGCAGCGGTGCCGGTTCCGAAGCGGTAGCGGCGACGACGATGGTGTATTTCAGCGCATCGTTTTCTTCAAGTTTCTTGACCACTTGTGCCACCGTCGAGCGCTTCTGGCCGATAGCGACATAGATGCAGTAAAGTTTTTTCTTCTCATCGCTACCGGCGTTGATGTGTTTCTGGTTCAGGATGGTATCCACCGCGATGGCGGTTTTGCCGGTTTGGCGGTCGCCGATAATGAGTTCGCGCTGGCCGCGCCCGATGGGGATGAGCGCATCAATGGCCTTGATGCCAGTCGACATCGGCTCATGCACCGATTTGCGGTAAACGATGCCAGGCGCCTTGACTTCGACGCGCGCGCGTTTGACATCTTTGAGCGAGCCTTTGCCGTCGATAGGGTTGCCCAGCGCATCGACGACGCGGCCGAGTAGGCCTTTGCCGATGGGGCAATCCATGATGGTATTGGTACGCTTGACCGTGTCGCCTTCTTTTACCGTGCGGTCGTCGCCAAAAATTACCACGCCAACGCTATCGCTGGCAAGATTGAGCGCCATGCCTTTAATGCCGCCGCCAAACTCAACCATTTCCCCAGCCTGGACATTCTCCAGCCCGTAAATGGTGGCGATGCCATCGCCGACCGAAACGACCTGCCCGGTTTCCGACAGTTCAGCCCCGGCGTTGAACTGTGTGATCTGTTTCTTCAAGATGTCTGATATTTCGGAGGGTTTTATATCCATTAATGTCTTGCTCCTGTTCAAATCCTGTGAGCGCCGGAGGCGCTGCACAGGATCATGTTAATTCGATCCTGCGCAACCGCTATGCGGTTCGCAGGATTTGATTCAGCCGTTCCAACTTTCCCGCCAGCGACGCATCCAGCTGTACGCTGCCGACCTTGATCATCACTCCGCCCAACAGTGAAGCATCCTGGCGCACATCAAGATTGACTTTTTTCCTATAGGCCTGGCTCAAGCGCTCGCCGACCAGCTCGATTTGTTTTGACTTCAGCGCCGAAGCGGCGATAAGTTGGGCTTTCATTTCGCCGCGCGCCGCTTGCGCCGCTTCTGCGAATAATTCTATGATTTCCGGCAGGATGGCAAACCTGCGGTGCCGCGCCAGTGTTGCCATGAACTGTTGCGTTACTTTGTGTCCTTTCTTTTTAGCCAACAAAGCTTTCATGACATCCGCTTGCGCTTGGCGCGATAGCAGCGGGTTGGTTAGAAAATGGCGAAAATCCTCGCTTTCTTTAAGCACATCACCCAGCGCCGCCATATCCTTCTCCACCATATCGAGGGAGGAAGCCGATTGCGCCACATCGAACAAAGCTTTGACGTAGCAAAGAGCGATGCGTTTGGCGCCGGAGGTTTTCATAATTTTTAATTATTTTACGATAGTTTGGGAGCCAGAAACTAGGCAAGATTGGCCGGAAAGGCAACAGGAAAATGACGGCATAGCCATCATCTTACCTCGATAAACACCTCACGCCTTAAATTGCGCATATATTTCTGCGCTTCGAGTTCCATTTTCTGTTGCATCAGCATGCGGTAAATTTGTTCGCGGTCGGGCGTTCTTGCCACCGCTTCTTTTCTATCGCACAGCATGTAAAGCCGAATGCCCTCATCGCTGGCAAATGGCGTTGAAATCCCACCTGGTTTCAGACTTTCGGCAATGGTGCGCAAGGCCTGCGGTAAGTCGGACAGGAAGGCCTGATGGAAATCGGTCTCGATGTCGAAATCCTCGACGTTCTTGACGCCGGCGATGCCTTTTTCCTGGCAATTGCCGGGATGTTTGGCCACATCCTCGCCAATTTGCAAGAGCAAGTCGGCGTCCTTATTGGGGGCATCCGGTTTCAACTTGAGCAGGATTTCCTTAAGCGTCACTTGCGTGTCGGTAGGCTGCGTCTGCTCGGGTTCAGCCTTTTGCGCCGCGCTGCCCAGGGCCCTAGTATCATAAACCTTGATGATGACATAACCTTCGTTAGTGCGCACCGGATCGGTAATCGTACCTTTGCTGGCGCTCTCCAACGCTTTGGCGACGCGGGGGTCAAGTTGCTGCGAATTGATCCAGAACGCCTCGACTTTGCCGCCGGCGCTGGCGGTGCCGCTGGAAAACTGCCGCGATATTTCCTCGAAGCTGGCGCCGCCGCGCGCCTCCCTGGCTAGCTTTTCGCTTAATTTCCTGACTTCGCCCTCGTGCGCAGGCTTGTCGACCAGCAGCGTAATCACCGCAATCTTCGCTTCCTGCGGCCCGCTGCTGGCCGGCTTTGCTGTCGGCGGCAGGGTCATTTTGCGGCTGGCCAAAGCGATTTCCTCGTCGCTGATCTTGACCTGCGGCTTTATTTTTTTGATCAGTAATTTGTTCCATGCCAGTTGAGCATGAATCTGCTGGGTGAACGTGGCTTTGGGCACATCATTATCCTCGAGGATGCCGTCGATCGTCCCCGGTGGCATGTTGCGCTCGGCCTCGATGTCGGCGATGGCACGGACGATATCGTCGTCGCTGATCTTGATGTCGTTTTTAGCCGCTTCCTGCAATTGCAGATGCTCGTCGATGAGCGAGCGAATAACCTGCGGCCGGATGCGTAGGGCAACGTCCGGCGTATTCGATAGCTTGGCGGTAACGATGATGAATTTGATACGGCTCTCGATGTCGTAAGAAGAAATGGCATCGCCGCCAACGACGGCGGCGATGCCTTCGCCCAAATCTTGTTTTGGTGCGGAGGCAGCAAAGGCGGGCGTGGTAAGGACGAACAAGAGGAGGAACGTGTTCCGTAAGAAATGGAATATTTTTTTCACTGAACACTGAACACTGAACGCCGAACACACCTTACGCATAGTTACTCCAGATTTTTGAGTGATATGGTGAACCAGAATGTCAGCGCCGGTTTTATATCTTGCAGAAACGTGTAATCCTTGCCGACCATAGTCGTCAGGTTGACACATTCGTTTTTAAAAGCAAGGCCGGTGGTAAAAGTGTCGGTTTGTCCAAGCATCAAATCGCGGGAGCCGGTGACGTTCCAGCTCCATTCTTTATCCAAGTTAAGCCCAGCGCTGCCGGTGATGGTTTCCTTGCTAGCCAGGACTGGGTCGTTGCGCAATGATAGGTAGGAGGCGTTGAAGCTGAACGGGTATTCGTTGAAGCCAGCATCTACTTCGCTGCGTGTGGCTGACAGCGTCTCCTTGTCGAAACGGAAGCGGTAGGCGAGGGTGAAAGGTTGGTAAGTGGCGCCGATTTTGCCGACATAATCGGAAAAATGGCTGTTCAAATCGCTGGCGAACGGAAAATTAGCGTCGTTATAAAAACGGTAATGCTGACCAAGCAGCCAGTCGATATATTTGTCGGAGTAAAGCTGCGCCTGCCCATGCAATCCGTAGCTCATGCCAGCGCCGGTCTCGACGCGGTCCAAGCCCGCGAAGCGGTTAGGGCTGAACAGGTTGGTATCATTAAACTCTGGCACCAGGCTGTCTTCGTTGGGAATCTTTCCGGGATTTCCTCCCCCTACCGCGACGTCGGCCTCAATAATTGGTTCAAGCAATAGACTCGATGTTCCGAAACGATTGATAAATGGGTAGCGCCATAACAGCGACGCTTGCGGTATTTCGCGTCCAACCACGCCGCCGAAGGTACGCCCATCCACCAGCGTCACGTTGCTGACGTCATAGATGTCGCTGCGCAGCGTGGCGCTGAACTGGATGACCTCGCCGTCCTCGGTGATATAGGGCAGCTTCCAGCCGGCAGTACCCGAGAGGCGGCGGCTTTCATCGCCACTTTGGCGGTACAGCGCCATCAGGTTTCCGTCCAGCGTCACGCGCGAATGGTAAATGCCCGGATCGCTCTGCCAGGCAGCTTCGGTTAGCGGCAGGATGACGGGTATGGCTTTGGGATTATCTAGCCCGGTCAGTCCTTGGAAGGACAGTCCCTGCACCGAGGCATAAGTACGGTCGTTATCGCCGGCGAAACGGAACCCTTCGGCATAGATCTTCGAGATCAGGAATGGTTCGTCGCTGAAATTGTAGAGATGAAGATAAGTATCGTCGCTGGCGCGCCGTATGTTGAATCCCCAATCGTAATTATCGCTGAGCTTAAAATCACCGCGGCCGTCGATATTGCCACGTAATTCGTGACCGGCGATAGGGGTCCCCGCCGCGTTGGTGGCCGGAGCATCGGCGGCGCTTCCCATCAGGTCAAGAAGCCCGGAGTCAAACTTCTGCCGGTATTCGCTGGCCAGCACTGGCCCGTTGAGGCTAGTATAAATGGGAGTCAGCGTCAGGTCGCGGTCGGGGGCAATGGCATAATAGATCGGCTGTTTGTAAACCGCCCCAATATTGGTCGACTGCATGAACGTTGGCATCAGCAGCCCGCTTTCATTGGGAGCGCCGGGCGTCGGATTGGAAAAGTAAGGGGTGTAGGCAATGGGGAGGCCGAGGGCGTCAAACGTGGCATCGTTATAACGTATTTCCTGATCCTGCTGATCCACCATGACGTACCCGGCCTTGATCGACCAGGTGGGGTTTTTGGGTTGTCCTTCCTCATCTTCGCATTTACACGGTGTGTAGGCGGCCTTGAACAGCTCAGTGTGCTGCTCGTCGAGCTTATGGGCTTTGGCGGCGACGAGGATGGAATTATCGGAAAGCCTACCCTTCAATTGCTCGATAACCCCGGATTTCATATCGTCTTTGAGTTCCATCTCATCGGCGAAATACACGTCGCCGGACGGATTCAACATGCTCAGATGCCCGCTGGCCGTGACCTTATCTTCGTCGATGTCGTACGTCGCCACATCGGCCAGCACGATGGTATCGCCCTGCGCGATTTCAACATGGCCGATGGCGGTGACGGTATTATTTTCGTGGTCGTAATCGACTTGGTCTGCCCTGAGCAACACCGGCTCCTTGGGCGAAACCAAAGGCTTTTCCTTTATCTGCGGCTTGGGGAAGGCATGGACCTGCTGGAACTTGACGTCGGCCTGGGCGGGAAAAGCAATAAAAAGCGATGATCCGATGACCAGATGACAGATGATCCGTGGAAAGAAATATCTTCCCCGACTCCCCGATCCCCCGATCACCTCGTCCCCCTATTACTAATCCTAGTGCAGTTTTCTCCAGATATTACGCTTAGCAATATACATAAATGCGGTCAGGACAGCGAGATAGATCAGCACCTTAAGGCCCATTTCTTTACGTGCTTCCATCTCCGGCTCGGCGGCCCACTCAAGGAAGGTGACGACGTCGCGTGACATCTGATCGACGGTGGCTGGCGTGCCGTCGGCATAGGTGACCTGGCCTTCACTGAGCGGCGGCGGCATCATTAGCCTGCCGTCGGGGAAATAAGGATTGTAATTCTGACCTTCACCCATTTGTACCTCGGGAGGCGCCGGCGAAAAGCCGGTTAAGAGCGAATAGACATAATTGGCGCCGTCATGGCGCGCCTTGATAATCAGGCTTAAATCTGGTGGCACCGCGCCATGCTGTACGGCGCGGGCGGCATTGTCATTGGCATAGACCAGCGGGAAAGTATCCGACGGCTTGCCCGGACGCTGGAACATCTCGCCCTGGTCATTGGGGCCATCGGTGATTTGATAGCTGGCAGCCAGCACTTTGACTTCGGCTTCGGAAAAACCAATCTCCTGCAAATTGCGGAAAGCGATGCGATTTAAGCTATGGCAGGCCGAACAGACTTCTTTATAGACCTGGAATCCCCGCTGCGCCGCCTGTTTATCGACATGGCCGAAAATGCCATCGAATGCCCAATCCACCTTGCGCGGCGGCTTCTGGTTTTCGGCAAAGCTTACGCCAGAAGCCAGAAGCCAGAAGCCAGAAGCCAGAAGCAGGCAAAAAATGTGGTTTCTGGTTTCTGGTTTCTGATTACTGATTACTGATTTGCTGATGCTCTCCGGCAATCTCAGGGTTTTCTCATGCTTGCTGACGAACCATAGAATGACAAAATGCGCGAAATACCACAGGAGCGCGATGCGGCCAATGGTCAGGTACGCGCCTTCCGGCGGCTGTGAACCGATATAGCCCAGCACAATGCAATCGAAAAGGAACAGCCAAAACATGCATTTATAAATCGGGCGGAACGTTGCTGAGCGAACTTTCGAGCGGTCGAGCCACGGCAGGAAAAAGAAGATGAGGATCGAGCTGAACATGCCGATGACGCCGGCCAGCTTTGACTGCACGAAGACGATATTGGTGAACGGGACGCCGATATCCGGCATCGAGCGCAAGATGGCGTAAAACGGCAGGAAATACCACTCGGGTACGATATGCGCCGGCGTCACCATCGGGTTGGCCGGAATATAATTATCAGCATCGCCCAGTGAATTGGGATAAAAAAACACCAGCCAGGAAAAGAGGATGAAGAAAATGCCGAAGCCGAAAAAATCCTTCATCGTGTAATACGGGTGAAATGGAATGACATCTTGCGGTGATTGGACATCTAGCCCAAGCGGATTGTTGGAGCCGTGTATGTGCAGCGCCCAGATATGGAAAATTACCACGCCGACGATGACGAAAGGCAGCAGGAAATGCAGCGCGTAAAAGCGATTCAGCGTTGGATTATCGACGGAAAATCCCCCCCACAGCCAATGCACAATATCCTGCCCGACGCCGGGAATGGCCGAGAACAGATTGGTAATCACCGTCGCGCCCCAGAAACTCATCTGCCCCCACGGCAGCACATAACCCATGAAGGCAGTGGCCATCATCAGAAGCAGAATAACGATGCCGAGCCACCACAGCAATTCCCGCGGCGCTTTGTATGAACCGTAATAAAGGCCGCGGAAAATATGGATATAGACGACGACAAAAAACATCGATGCGCCCACCGCATGAGCATAGCGCAACAGCCAGCCATAATTGACGTTGCGCATGATGTTCTCAACGCTGTCGAACGCCATGCTGCTATTGGCGGTGTAATGCATAGCAAGGAACAAGCCGGTTACTATTTGCATCACCAAAACAATCCCGGCAATGGAGCCGAAGTTCCACCAGTAATTCAAGTTGCGTGGCGCCGGGTATTTGCTGCCTAGGCTATGGTCAATGAACGAAAAAATCGGTAGCCGGTATTCGATCCAGTCTTTGATGGAGTTGGTTTTAAATTCGCTTTTCATAGCGCGACACTCCCTACTTCACTCCCCCCTTCCGCCGTCGCTCGGGAATACAAAAGATTCTGTGAGTATTCCGGCGGAGCTATGGCGGACAAGTGAGAGGGGAGCAAACGAGGCCAAGCCCGAAGGGCGCAGGCTGAGTCGTGGGGGGTATAATACCCCTCCCGCTTCGCGCTGCGTCCAAATGGACTTGCGCTCAGCGGCCCTCCCTCAAGGGGAGGGCAAAAAAAGCGTTCGATCCACAATTGTTGCTTGGTTTTCTTTAGTATTTTACCCATGTCTTACCCTATCTTCACACGGTTATCGCTTAGGAAACTATAGTCCGGCACGGCGAGGTTTTTCGGCGCCGGGCCTTTGCGAATGCGCCCCGACGTATCATACTGCGAGCCGTGGCACGGACAGAACCAGCCGTCCTTATATTCCCCGGCATTGAACAGCGGGATGCAGCCTAAATGCGTACATACGCCGACCAGCACCAGCCATTGCTCGTGCCCTTTTTTGACGCGTTTGTCATCCGCTTCGGGGTCTTTCAGTTCGGCCATGCTCGCTTTCTGCGCCTCGGCGATGTCTTCCGGCGTGCGGTGGCGGATAAAGACCGGCACGCCGCGCCATTTGACCTTGATGGTTTGCCCCGGCTGAATCGGCGACAAATCTACTTCGATGGAAGAAAGCGCCAATACATCCGCCGCCGGGTTCATGCTGTCAATGAACGGCCAGGCGGCGGCGCAGGCGCCAACTCCGGCCAGGCTCGCGGCGGTCAACATCATGAAATCGCGGCGGGTGGTGTGGGTCAGATGCGATGAATGCGGCGGCGAATGCGAGGTGCTCATGAAACCGTCTCGACAGAATAAGGTACTGAGAAGTTTCTAAACAATACTGAGGGAAGTTGCAACTTAAGAAATCAATCCCCCGCCGCATGGCGGGGTCCGGTAAAGCAAGATGAACCAGACCCCGCAACAAGTGCGGGGTTACACCCCGGCCGTAATCGGTCCCTCGGCGCGACCATGCACGAATTGGTCGACATAGTCATTGCCGCTATGGTCAATTTTATCGGCGCTGTTCTGCCAGATCAGCTTGCCGTTATAGAGCATGGTAACTTTGCTGGCAATTTTGCGCACGCTGGCCATGTCGTGGGTGATGGAAAGTGTCGTCGCGCCCAAATCCTTGCTGCATTTAACAATCAGTTGGTTGATGACGTCGGCCATGATGGGGTCGAGTCCCGTCGTCGGCTCGTCGAAGAAGATGATTTCCGGATTGGCGGCGATAGCGCGCGCCAGCGCCACGCGCTTTTGCATTCCACCGGAGAGTTCGGCTGGCGATAAACTCGCGACGTCGACGGTTAGCCCCACCGATTTTAGTTTCTCGACGGCTAAATCTTTGGCTTTGGCGCGGGTGATTTCCTTGTTTTGCAATAGCGCGAAGGTGATGTTCTCCCATACCGGCAGGCTATCGAATAATGCCCCACCCTGAAACAGCATGCCGAATTTACGCATGACTTTTTCACGCTCGCTGCGGGATAATCTGGTCACTTCTTCCCCATCGATTTTGATACTGCCCTGATCGGGTGTCAGCAGACCTAAAATACATTTGATCAGCACCGATTTGCCGGTGCCCGACCCACCGATGACGACAGCGGATTCGCCTTTTTCAATCGCAAGGTCGATGCCATTGAGCACAATTTTTGACCCGAACCGCTTGCAGACACCGGTAAGTTGGATTTTAGGCATAGGAGATGACCGGATGACCGGATGACCGGATGACCAGATATATTGAAGCGCTATAATTGGAAGTCGCACATTGCGACCTCCAATTCTTAAAGTTTTTTATTTTTTTTCCGGTCATCCGGTTATCTGGTAATCTGGTCATCCTCTTACTTCCCAAACAACAACGAGGTGAGCATATAATTCGACAGTAGAATTAAAATGGAGGCCGAGACAACGGCATGGGTCGTGGCGCTGCCGACGCCTTGCGCGCCGCCGCGTGAATGGAAGCCGTGATAGCAGCCCATCAGCGTGACGATAAAGCCGAAGACCGACGCCTTGATCAGGCCAGAGATGACGTCCTTGGTTTCGAGATATTGCACCGTGCTTTTTAGATAAGGAACGGGCGCGAAACCAAGGTCGTGCACCGAAACTAGATAGCCGCCGAACACGCCGATGATATCGCCAATCAGCACCAGCACCGGCAGCATGGTAATCCCGGCCAGCAGGCGCGGAAGCACTAGGTATTTATAGGGGTCGGTGGACAACGTTTCCAGCGCGTCGATTTGCTCGGTAACGCGCATGGTGCCGATCTCGGCGGCATAGGACGCGCCGATGCGCCCGGCCACCATGAGACCGGCCATGACCGGCCCCAGCTCGCGGGTAATCGCCAGCACGACAACGATGGCGATTGAGCTTTCGGCAGAGAAGCGCGAGAAACCGTTATAGGTCTGCAACGCCAGTGCCGCGCCGGTGAACAAAGCCGTCATGCCCACTACTGGCAGCGAATAATAACCCAGTTCCATCAGCTGCTTGAACAACATCTTGGTGTAAAATGGTGGCCGCACAATGCCGCTGATGGCCGCCCAGACGAATAGCGCCAGCCGGCCGGTGGCGGCAAGAAAATTGAGGAACATGCGTCCAATGGGGGCAAGGAAATTCACGTTACGAGTTACAAGTTATGAGTTACGAGTAAGGCTATTTTTAAACCAGCAACTCGTAACTCGCAACTCGTAACTATACATACACTCGTTTTACCCTTTCCCCCATCCGCGTAAATACCTCGTAGCCAATCGTGCCGCAGGCGGCGGCGACATTGTCCACCGTTTGTTCTTTATTGATAAATTCTGCGCGCAAATTCTCCCCCTCTTTCCCCCCCGCTTGCGGGGGGGATGTAAGGGAGGGGATAGCGGTAATATCGAGCGCCAGCATATCCATCGAAATGCGGCCAATAATGGGCACTTTATAACCAGCGATGTAGGCAAAGCCTTTGTTGCCTAAAGAACGCAACCAGCCGTCGGCATAGCCCAGCGCGACGACAGCGATGCGGCTGCCCTTGGATACTTTATAAGTGGCGCCGTAGCCTACCGTTTCGTTATGCTCGACATGGCGGATTTGCAGGATGGGCGCGGATAATATTGCTACCGGCTGCATCGGGTTTGCGCCATTGGTCGGGTTGATTCCATACAGCGCACAGCCAGGACGGGCGACGTCGAAATGGAATTCGGAAGATAAGAATATGCCGGAGGAATTGCACAAGGATGCTTTGGCCTTGGGAAATAATGCCAGCGCCCGCTTGAAACGCGCCAGCTGCTCGGCGTTTTTGGGATGAGCAGGATCATTGGCACAGGCGAGGTGGCTCATAAGGAGTGGCGAGTGGCCAGTGGCGAGTGGTGAGTGAAGAAGTGCTTTAAGATCAGATTCGCTCAAGCCGAGACGTGTCATGCCGGTATCGACATGAATAATCACTGGCCACTCACCACTCACTATTCGCCACTTTGAAACCTGTCCGACATCATTCAACACCGGCGTCAGCCGATGTTGGGCATATTCTTTTTCCTCTCCCGCCAACAGGCCGTTGAACACGCCGATATGCGCTTGCGGCAAAATCCTGCGCAGTTCGATGGCTTCTTCTAGCGTGGCAACAAAAAATTCCTTGCAGCCCTCGTCCCACAACGCCGTGCTCACTGCCTCGACGCCAAGCCCATAGGCATTGGCCTTAACGACGGCGGCGATGTTATGCGCGGCATGGCGCTCTTTCAGCAACCGGTAATTGGCGCAGATGGCAGGAAGAGAGATTTCGAGAGTAGGAGTATTGGGCATCGGGCAATTGGAATCTGGCATTTAGAACTTTTACTTTGCCAAAGGCTAAATGCCAAATGCTATTGTGGAGTTATCGCCTACCAGGCTGGGGGCCATCTTTTTCTGCATTAGGATGTTCTGGTACAAACTGCCTAAGCGCTGTAGCTGCGGCTTCTATCGAGGCATATCTAATGGTTTGATTCTTTTCGCTGCCATCTGTCATAACGATCATGCTTTGGCCAGGCTGATCGGTAGATAATGCTTTAAAAGACTGCCTTGTAAGATTCTGTGCTGCTTGTATCATTTCATTTACAGGAATCGTATTGGGAAAATACTGTCCTATAGCATAACGTTGGTTCTTCTTAGGAGTAACAAGCACTACCTCTAAGTTTACCATAAATTATCCCCATAATTTGTGTGGAATAGTAAAATTTACCAAGGCGTTTCATTATATCATAAATCACCCAGCGGCACCATACCCCTCCGCCAAGTTATCGAACTGCGTCAGGTTGGCGTCGAAGCGCAGGTGGACGCTGCCGATCGGGCCATTACGGTGCTTAGCGACGTGGACTTCGGCAACATTCATGACACGGTCCATGTCGGCTTTCCATTTTTCAAATTTACTCGCCTCTTCCATCGACGGCATACTGCGCGACAGGTAATATTCCTCGCGGTAGATGAACATCACCACGTCGGCGTCCTGTTCGATGGAGCCCGATTCGCGCAGGTCGGACAAGAGCGGTCGCTTGTCCTCGCGTTGCTCAACGGCGCGCGACAATTGCGATAGCGCCACTACCGGCACGTCGAGTTCCTTGGCGATGGCTTTCAGCCCCTGCGTAATTTCCGAGACTTCCTGCACGCGGTTATTGAGCGCCAGCGAAGCGTTGCCGCGCACCAGCTGCAGATAATCGACCACCAACAGTTTGAGGTTATGCATGCGCTTCAACCGCCGCGCCCGCGTACGCAAGCCGGCGATGGACAATGCCGGGGTGTCATCAATAAAAAAAGGCAGCGTTGCCATTTCGTTGCTGATATGGACGAGATGGGTAAAATCTTCAGCGGAAATCTTGCCGTTGAAAATCCTGGCTGAATTGAGCTTGCTAGCGCAAGAGAGAAGGCGTGTCGATAATTGTTCCGACGACATTTCGAGCGAGAAAAACCCGACGCTGCCACCTTCCTTAGCGCTTTTGCCTTGCGCTTCGGCTTCTTTGGCCAGCGTCCTGCAGGCGTTATAGGCAATGTTGGTGGCCAGCGCCGTTTTCCCCATCGACGGCCTGCCGGCAAGAATCAATAAATCCGAACGTTGCAGCCCGCCCAGCAATTTGTCCATCTCGAACAGGCCGGTGGTCAATCCGACCACGCCGCTATGCTTATAGGCATATTCGGCGTGTTTGATGGCGGCGATGAGGGAATGTTTGAGGACGCGGAAGCCTCGATCGCCGCTGCCTTCGACCGACAGGGTGAATAGTTTTTGTTCGGCGTCCTCGATTTGGGTCAGCGCCGGTTTATCGACTTTATGCTCGTAGGCGTTGTTGACCACTTCCTCGCCAATGCCGATAAGCTGGCGCTTCAGCGCCAGATCGTAAATCATGTGGCTGTAATCGGCGATGTTAATGACGGTGACGGCCGCCGCCGCCAGCTTAGCAAGATATGCGCCGCCGCCGATATCGGCGAGCGCCTGGTCCTGATCAAAATAATGTTTGAGCGTAACCGGATTGGCGACCAGCCCTTTGTCGTGACATTTATGAATGGCCTCGAAAATGCGGCTATGCAGCGGCTCGTAGAAATGCTCTGGGTGAAGCCGGTCACCGATATGCGATAGCGCTTCATTATTGACCAGCAGCGCACCGAGCAGCGCCTGCTCGGCCTCGATATTGCACGGTGCCTCGCGGTAAGGCGTTTCCGCCTTTTCCTCGGCCAGTAGTTCAGGATTTGCATTTAATAACAGAGAAGCCATAGTTGTTCACGCTAAACCGCCCGACGCTGATGTCAACTGTTCATTGTCATCCTGTGGGCTGCGAAGCAGCAGCACAGGATCTCTTTGCATCTGCACGAGTTCCTATGCCTCAACTTCGCTTCGCGCAGGATGACTATTTCTCTGGATCCTCGCGCGCTTCGCAGGCGAGCACGGTGATGTCATAGATCGGATGCTCAAGGCCGGAAAGGCCGGGGCTTGAGGAAAACATCCAGCCGAGGAAGATTTCTTGCGGCGCTTCGCCAGGTTTCAGTTCCGATATTTCGAGCAGAGCGGCATTTTCCGGTCTTTCCTCCGGGCTTGATTTCCAACAACGGCGGGCGACGATCTCAAGATTGCCGAAGCGCATGGACGTGCCGACCGGAGCTTCTAGTTTCAAGATATGGCCGGTCACCTTATTCAATCCCTGCAAAATGATAGTGTTGTATTGAGAGACTGGCTCCTGCTCAAGTTGCGCTGGTGCGTGATCTTGTGGCGTATGGGCAGCGCCGACCGGCCATGACCATAGCAATGCGGCAATCATGATAATCCGTAGGAGCATTATCAATGTTTCTCGGCTGGCGGTGATGGCTTTTTATTATTGTCCTTATTATCGACGCCGCCGCCGCTGAACATAAATTTGCCGATCATCTCTTCCAAATTAACGGCCGATTGAGTGAATTGCAGCTTGCCGCCGTCGGCGAGCATCTTGTCATCGCCGCCCGGGGTGATAGCGATATATTTTTCGCCGAGCAATCCGGCGCTGACAATGGCTGCCGAGGAGTCCTTCGGCACCTGGGTATTGCGGCGAATCTGCATGGTAACGATGGCTTCATAGGTTTTGGCGTCGAGACCCAGATCGGAAACGACGCCCACCTTAACGCCGCCGATGCGCACGTCGCTGCCTAAGGAAATGCCCGCAGCATCGCCGAAATGGGCGCTGATTTTATATCCTTCCTCGACGCGCATCTGGCTGCCTTCGTAGGCGAATACCAGAAAGGTCGCAGCGACGATGATAACTACGGCGCCCATCAGAGTTTCAAGGACGTTTTTTTCCATGCCAAACCTGTTTCATTGTTTTTATTACTTGTCACTGATAAGATTCAATAGCAAAAAAGAAAGAGTTCCGCAATGTCATGGTAAACTGTTTTTATGGATAACGCCTTTATACGATCGCGGACGCCGGTTCTGGTTCTGTTCATCCTTATTTATGCCATACTTTCCCTTTACGTCATGCAACGGTTCAGCGCCGTTTCCAATATGGGACAGTCGCCCGACTACCGGGCTACTTTGGGGAGAATGGTGTATGGGACAGCGGCGCGCCCCTTCGTCTATCGCGCCCTGGTGCCGTCATTGATCCGGATGGTAGTCGATGCGACGCCGGACGATGTGCGGATAACTGCTAACGCCAACTTGCAGTACAGTGCTTTTGCTAGGATGCTGGGGCGCATCGGCATGACTTACACGCAAGCGGTCATGGCTGTTATCCTCTATCTCTGTTTGTGCGGCTATATTGTCGTGCTGTATAAAATGGGTGCGTTCTTTTTCCCGCAAAGCTGGGCGATGGCGCTGTTCATGCCGGTGATCGGGCTCGTCATGATTCCCGCCTTCACCTTTAATGGGCTTTATATCTACGATTTCGCCGTACTTTTCCTGACCTCAGCCTGTTATTATTGCATGGCCAGGCAACAATGGCGACGCTATCTCTTCTGGTTTGTGCTGGCCTGTCTTAACAAGGAAACGGCGATATTCATCCTCATTTTTTTTGCTTTATGGTGTTTGCCGCGCCTCGATAGCTGGCGTTTTATTTTTTACTGGGCGATACAATGCGTTATCTATATTTTTATCAAAATCGCGCTGTCGATTGATTTTATGTACAATCCAGGCGTTTTTCTGGAAAACCATGGCAGCCTAGACATATCGTCGCTGCTGGGCGGCTATAACTTCATGCGGCTGGGCCTTTACTTTATGACGCTGTTCTTGCTGACTTACCACTGGCAGGAAAAACCGTTGTTTGCGCGCTATATTCTGTGGATATACCCGATGATGGTGGTGGCCTATACCCTCTACGGAATACCAGGGGAATACCGGGTATTTTTTGACTTATTCCCACTGCTGACCGTGCTTATCACCCACACGCTGATCGAAGGCACCGGCATCGCCAAAGCCGCCATGTTCAACCGTTCCGAGTATGTGCATGCGCCATCCGTGGATTAGGCTACTCAGGCCGCAGCAATGGGCCAAAAACATGTTTGTTTTTGCGCCGCTCTTTTTCGCCCACCAGTTTTTAGAAGTTCGCGGCTGGACCCTCTCTGGCTTGGCGGCGCTGGGTTTTCTAGGCGTCTCCTGCGTCGTTTATATTATCAATGATGTGCGCGACGCCCGAGAAGACCGGCTGCATCCGGTCAAAAGGCAGCGTCCACTGGCGTCGGGAGAGATTCCGGTGGCGCAGGCATTGTTGTTAGCTGGCGTCATAGTGGTGGTGGCAGCCTGGATATTGGCGCAACTGCCTTACCCCTGTACCGTCATTGCATTGCTCTATGTTGCTCTCAATCTGTGCTATACGCTGTGGCTGAAACACATCGCCATTATTGATGTTTTTTTTATCGCTTCCTATTATGTGCTGCGCGTACTGATGGGCTGTTATGCGCTTGCGGTTACGATTTCGCCGTGGATCATCTTGACAACCTTTCTGCTGGCGTTGTTCCTCGGCTTTGGCAAGCGCTACCATGAGATGGGATTCGAGGAATATGCCCGGCAAAAGCTGAACCTGCAGCATTATAACCGTAACCTGCTCGATCGGCTGATGACAATTTGCGGCGGTGCAGCGCTCATCACCTACGCCATTTATACCGCCGAAATTTCGCGCGAAACCGGCCGGATCGAACTAGTCTATACCACGGCATTCGTCGCCTTTGGCCTGTTCCGCTATTTACAATCGATTTATGTCTATCATCAGGGCGGCGAGCCGGAAACCATCATTTTCAAGGATAAATGGCAACTGGCGAATATCGTGGCGTGGCTCATGGTGACGTTGTGGATACTCTTTTGATTCGGATTAAATCCCGAGATTTGATTTGATGGGATTAAGGTCGCCACGCCTCATAATCCGCCGTCGTAGGGTCGCGATGCGCGCCGCGCAGCAGATGCCCAGGCGGGACGTAAGCGCCTTTGGTGCCGGTCAGGTTGGGCAGATGCGGCTTTTCCCAGGCGTAATGCGTAATGTGCCGCTCGGTCGGCGGCGCATCAAGCGTGTAATGCAGCCAGCCATGCCATTCCGCCGGAACTTTGCTCGGCTCTGCCGTGCCTTTATAGATGACCCAGCGTTTCTGGCGGCGGTTTTTGGCCGAACGCTTTTCCATGTAATACCGGTTGCCGAACGGGTCGATGCCGACCAGCTTGCCGTTGAAGAACGTATAGAGGCGGGTGGTGATGGTCATGAGGGTTGCTTCGTTTTGTTTTTTCTTCCCCCGCTTGCGGGGGAAGGTGGCGCGAAGCGCCGGATGGGGGTGGTACCAAGAAAAAAAGCTTGCGTTTGCGGAAACATCACCCCCCTTTATCCCCCCGCAAGCGGGGGGATAAGTAAAGAAAGAAACAATCCCGAGATGGTCATGTGGAACGCTTTTTGTGTGTTTCCATCTTTGTTTCTAACGCATCCACGATTTTATTCAAGAAACTCCGCAAACATTTCGTTGAGCAAACTCGAATTGTCCCATAGGCGCGTCCTCAGTAATATCGACGTATGCATGCAAATTCGCCAAAGCTGCTTCTCGGCATGTAATAATTTCATTCCGCCGTGCTTCCTGTTTCAGATTATTCATAGCTTTGGCCTATTATCAATAATCCAAAAAGCTCCTGAGCTTCCTCGATCTACTCGGATGTTTGAGTTTCCTCAGCGCCTTCGCCTCAATCTGGCGGATACGCTCGCGCGTTACTGAGAATTGCTGGCCGACTTCTTCGAGCGTATGGTCGGTGTTCATGCCGATGCCAAACCGCATGCGCAGCACACGCTCCTCGCGCGGTGTAAGGCTAGCCAAAATCCGCGTCGTCGTTTCGCGTAAATTGGATTGGATGGCGGCGTCGAGCGGCAGAATTGCATTTTTGTCCTCGATGAAATCACCCAGATGCGAATCCTCCTCGTCGCCGATGGGCGTTTCCAAACTCACTGGCTCCTTGGCAATTTTCATGACTTTGCGCACCTTGTCGAGTGGCATGACCAGCCGCAGCGCCAGCTCTTCCGGCGTCGGTTCGCGGCCGATTTCATGCAGCATTTGGCGGCTGGTGCGCACGATCTTGTTGATGGTTTCGATCATGTGCACCGGGATGCGGATGGTGCGCGCCTGGTCAGCGATGGAACGCGTGATGGCTTGGCGTATCCACCACGTAGCATAGGTCGAAAATTTATAGCCGCGGCGATATTCGAATTTATCGACGGCTTTCATCAATCCGATATTGCCTTCCTGAATCAGATCGAGGAATTGCAGTCCTCGGTTGGTATATTTCTTGGCAATGGAAATGACCAGACGCAGGTTGGCCTCGATCATTTCCTTCTTGGCGCGGTTGGTTTCGCGCTCGCCCTTCTGCACGGCCATAATCATGCGCTTGAATTCGCCGATATCGAGACCCGCCGCGTCAGCGATCTTGGCGATTTCGTCGCGGATTTCCTCGATGTCTTTCTTGTCCTTACTGGCAAAATCCTTCCAGCCTTTTTCCGGCCGCGCCGCCACTTTTTTAAGCCAGCTCGGCTCCAGCTCATGACCGATATACGCCTCGACGAATAGCTTGCGGTTGATCTTGCGCCCTTCGGCCAGACGCAATAGCTTGCCTTCCAACGTCATTAGCCGGCGGTTGATGTCATAGAGTTTTAAAATCAGGCTTTCGACGCGATAGATCGTGAAGCGTACGCCCATCATCAGCTCGACCAATTCGCGGTGCAGCTTCTGGTAATTTTTTTCGTCGTCCTTGCTATAGCGGCCGGTGCCGGAGGATTTACTCAGGCGTTTTTCCTGCAGGCCACGCATTTTTTTGCTGA
>Ga0207154_1023_pt1 | contig 24355 bp, 18 predicted proteins | sample Alteio_BWMinHeat_28_FD_153576 | JGI IMG/M metagenome (GOLD analysis project Ga0207154, IMG submission 153576) | Enriched cells from forest soil in Barre Woods Harvard Forest LTER site, Petersham, Massachusetts, United States -... | ecosystem: Environmental > Terrestrial > Soil > Temperate forest >... | reverse complement strand
CTTTTCTTTGTTAGCTTCCGCTCCTGCTGCTGCTCCTTCCGATCTTACGGATCCTCCAAACGCTAAAACGGCTCATGCAGGCGCAGCTTTAGTTTCCGTTACTTTTTCAGGTCGCGAAGAAACTAAAGGAAAAAGCGAAGAACTTACATTAAACAGGAAGATACGATCGGATTTAGAAAGAAGTAATTTTGCACAAATGATTTCAATTTTTGAATCTTTTAAGAATTTTTCTAAACAAAGAATATCAGATGCTGATTTAGTTGAAAAATTAATGTCTAACGTCATAGCCTTTCAAACACAGACATTATTGAATGGCGCACAGAGTTCTTCACCCAATACCTATCAATTTAATCCATTTTCAGAACCCAGTCATGGTTTTTTAGAAAGTCATTTTGCATTAAAACCACAAGACCGTGCGGGCAATTTTAGATGGTATGAATGTCGACATTTAATTTTTCAAGACAATGAGTGCAGTGCTTGGTCCATTGAAAATTATTTATTAAAAATATCGACTGATTCCCAAGGACCTATTCAAATATTTCGCCGTAAAGATGGCAAACATGTGAATTATGTAGAGACTCCTGACATAGAACTTATAGTTAATGATAATGCATTACGCCTCAATTGTGGTGCATCTAGAAATGTTTATCTAAATGCTAAAAATTTATTTATTGTGGAATGTCTTAGAAGAATGCTTGGAATAGAGCGAACCTTACAGCAAAGACCACCCGCGGCTGTTGTTATTGAAGATGCTCATGATGGTAAGACTGGTCCTAAACTCTCTGTTGAAGATGGAGAAGAAGGTGATGATCCTGAACTTGTCGGGCTTTCAGTGTCCGACGTTTTGGAGGAAAGTCCAGCGACAGCGCTCACTTTTTCAGGCGCAGCACGTTTAGCACTAGGCGTTGAACCTACTAAGGATGCAAGAAGAGAACATGCTGAATTTGCAAGAGAATTAGCTGAGGTTTTGGATCCACAATCACAATCGGGTGCGGGTGCCGCTTCGGATGCAAACGCGGATGCAAATGCTGGCGCTGGCGCTGGTGCAGGAACAGCGTGTGCCGGTGCAAGTGCTGCATCTCCTGCATATATTTCTGCATATGTTGCTCCTAAAGGTCCTTCAAGAAGCTAATGAATTAGGGAATAATGGAACGACAAATCATACTCGATACAGAAACCACAGGACTCGATCCTTCAAAGGGACATCGAATTATTGAAATCGGTTGTCTTGAAATGATTAACCGTCGTTTAACCGGCAAGAAATTCCACTGTTATATAAATCCCGAACGAGAAGTCGATCCCGGCGCCACCCAAATATCTGGCATTACCAATGAATTTCTAAAAGATAAACCTTTATTTACTGACATTATGGACGACTTCCTAGGATTTATAGAGGGTGCAGAATTAATTATTCATAATGCGCCTTTTGATGTGGGGTTTATTAATGCTGAAATTGCCTTGGCTCAACATTTTTGGGGATCCATCGACAGCTATGTTCGCATTTTTGATACTCTATTGTTGGCACGTCAATTACACCCAGGACAGCGAAATAGTTTAGATGCCTTATGCCGTCGGTACGGGGTTGATAATGCGCATCGAACTTATCATGGAGCACTATTAGACGCCGAAATACTTTCTCTAGTGTATTTAGCCATGACGGCCGGACAAACCCAATTGGCCTTAGGGGAAGATGAGGATGAAGGGCCGGCCGCGCTAGGAATGCGAACCCGAAAAGCCAGAGCCAAATTAAAACGCGATAAGAATTTTACCTTAACCATCATTAAGGCCGATTCCGAAGAAAATCGTTTGCATGAAGAACGGTTGTTGCGTTTGACTAAAACTTTAAATTAAAGTAAATAACTACTAGTTCCACCACAAATGAAAACTGATACTTGCGATATACCCTAAAGCAATGGCCCAGGTCCATTTCAAATGACTGAAAAAAGTATATCGTTTACGCGCTTGCCCCATCAAGGCAATGCCCGCCGCCGAACCAATCGACAACAAACTTCCACCAACGCCCGTGGTTAATGTTACCAATAACCATTGATTTTCAGGCATGGTTGGACGCATAGTAATCACAGAAAACATCACAGGAATATTGTCAATGACGGCCGAGATCAGTCCAATAATACTATTGGCTAAGGTTGCCGTGTGGATCTCTGTGTGAATTACAGATAAATTAAGCGTTCCTAGCATCCTCCCAAGATCCTGATATAAAATCGTGGAGAGACTTGATAAATAACCGAGGGTGCCCAGTGCCCCAACACATAAAATAATTCCATAAAAGAATAAAAGGGTGTCCCATTCAATTCGTTGAAGCATTGGAAAAACATCGAATAATTCTACGCGAGGACTTTTCTTGGTGTAATAGGCAAAAAATTGCAAATAACCCAATCCCAACATCATTCCGATGACGGGGGGGAGGTGAAGAAAATGATGCATGACAACTGTGGTGAAGATGGTTAACAAGAATAAAAAAACAATCCACATCCCACCTCGAATCGGACGAATGAATTCCTTAATAGGCGTGGGAGCCCCTTTGGGTAAAGCGAAATGCATGCAAATGGCTGGAACGACAAAATTGATCAAGGCGGGAAAGAAAAGCGAAGTAAATTTTCCAATGGGTAATATGCCTGCTTGCCAAACCATTAGGGTAGTGATGTCGCCAAAAGGCGTGAAAACCCCACCCGCATTGGCCGCGACCACTAAATTAATGCAGGCGAGCACCACAAATTTTGGTTTTTCCTTTCCAACGGCAATAATCACCGCCGACATGGCCAACGCCGTGGTAAGATTATCGGCAATAGCGGATATAAAAAAGGCAATAAATCCCGTAATCCAAAACAATTGGCGATAATTAAGGCCTAGCTTTACCAGCCAACTTCGGAGGGCTTGAAAGATATTCCGATCTTCCATAGCATTAATGTACGTCATGGCGACGGTAATGAATAAAAATAAAGCGCCAAATTGGTAAAGATATTCTTCAATGGCGGTATTAACAATGTGTTGGGCTTGGGCTCCTTGTTGACTCGCAATGAAAGCAACTAATAGCCACATTAATCCCGAAGCCACCATCACGGGTTTAGATTTGCGCAATTGGATAAATTCTTCTGCAATCACCAGTGTATAGGCAAGAAAAAATACAATTAGACAGAGACTGGCTAGAGGAGTGTGAGTGACATTGTGAAGAATGGATTCTGGCATATTTGACCTAATGGATTTTCAGTTTCTAACCCCAATCAGATACCCACCAATTCTTTGGATAAGTAATACAATAGCTATCAAACTGCAGGCAATGACAAGGAAACCACTGAACTGGAAGACACTTGCTTTTTCAAGGATCAATTGACCCAAACCGCCACATCCCAATACACCTGCAATCACTGAATATCCAACCAAATGATTAAGCGTTGTTAAAAAATTCTGCATAATGTTTGCAAACGATTCCGGTAATAATACTTTAAAGAGAATTTGCTTAGGCGTTGCGCCCATCGATATAAACACTTCAGTTAAGGTTGAAGGAATATCTGAGATGGCCTTTCCACATAAATGCGCAAAGAGGGGCAAGGTTGCTAATGTTAAGGGAATCAGGGCAAAGATGCAATGGTTATCGGAAGAAGAGATGGAAGAATACAAATTCTTTGTGAATGGGATTAAAGCAATCATCAAAATTACGTAGGGAATCGAGCAACAGACGTGTATTAGGGCAGATAAGCTTTTATGAAGCCAGGAGTTTGCTAATGTTGAGTTTGCTAAACTCTGGTTAGGGTGAGTGATTGCTAGCAGGATCCCAAGGGGCAACCCAAGCAATAAGGTTAGAAGTCCGGAGGAAAAAACCATAAATAAAGTTTCTTCCAGAGCGTTAAGCAGCTCGTGTAGCATGTCCTAATACCTCGATATATAAATTTTTACCTGCTAAAAATTCCAACGCTTGATTGATGTTGTGGCTGTCGCCCGTAATTTCAGCAATCATGATGCCAATATGTTCCTCTTGAATTTTTTCCACATGAGCTTGCATGATATTTATCATAAGATTAAATTGCTGAATGACATAAGCAATCAAGGCCTCTTCTGCATTGGCTCCAATAAACGACATTCGTACAACGGGATTGGAGTTTTCATTGGGATGCGGTCGCAGACGCTTACGTAATGTAAGCGGCAATTCCAATCGTGAGGTGGTTTTGATCAAGTCTTTGCACAGTTGAGATTGAGGATTCGCGTATAATTCTGTCACTGTATTTTGTTCTACAATTTTTCCGTGATGCAGTACGGCGACGCGATGACATAGAGATTTGATGACCTCCATATCGGAAGTAAATATTACAATGGTTAAATTGAAATGTTCATTCACTTCTTTTAAAAGCTGTAAAAAAGAATGAGTGGTTTTGGAATCCATTAATGCAGTGGGTTCATCGCAGAGCAACACTTTTGGAGTCAGTACTAAGGCACGTGCTAGTGCAACACGGTGCTTTTGGATTTCGGTAAGTTCTGCGGGATAAGCATTGGCTTTTTCAGCAAGCCCAATGAAAGTCAAAAGAGGATGAACGATTTGTTCAATTTCAATTTTAGGAGTTCCAACCAATTCCAAAGGAAGCGCAATATTATTAAAGACAGATCGTGAATTTAATAAGTTGGGGTGTTGGGAGATCATCCCCATGCTTCTACGTGCAATATGTAAAGATTTATTTTCGAGTGCCGTTAAATCGCAATTATCAACGATGACTTTTCCATGAGTTGGTTTTTCAACTAGATTGATACATCGGAGTAGCGTACTTTTCCCAGCAGCCAAACGTCCAATGATTCCAAATATTTCTCCGGCTTCCACCAATAATGAAACCCCGCGCAACGCATGAATTTCGCGTTGTTGGGTTTGATAAATTTTTTCAACATTTTCTAAAGAAATCATTCTATTAAAATAGCTTGATTAACGAAAAAAAGAAAGAGGCATCGCATTTAACATCGGCTAATAAATTATTTGGTCAAGGGCGGACCGCTGTGTCTGCCCTGGGCATCGAATTACGATGGCCTTGTTGATTTGAATAATGCCCTGATGATTCAAATCAAATCGCTAAAAATGGCAGCAACCCCACGATCGAAATATTTTTTAGCTAAATGACTATCATTTATAGTGTACAGTAAGATAAGAAACGGGTTTTCCAAAAGTCTTTCGAGATCATTCCATGCGAGTGTGGAATAATCACAGTGCAAACTAAAAAAATTATTTTTTAGAACAATATCAACCGTCTCGGGTTGTAAAGCTTCAATATTATACCCTAAAGGATAAATAGGTGCGCTGCTTTTAAATGCCATGAGGACGTCTTTATTAAAGCTTGAAATTAAAGGCAGCGGTTTTTGAGCAGGCCAATGTTTATTAAGGCAGAGAGTTAATGATTCAAGCCAGGGCGTAAGTTTTGCAATTGGCAGGTTCTCAGGAATTTTAATCTCGATATTGGGGTGAAGATCAAGTTCGGCCAGCAATTCTAAGGTTTCACTTAGACGGGGGATGCGCTCTCCGGTATATTTGGGATGAAACCAGCGTCCAGCATCCAAAGATTTAAGTTTTTCAACTGAAGTTGCAAGGACTTGACCTACGCCATTCGTGGTGCGTTCTAAGGTAGAATCATGTATGACAACCCACTCAAACCCTGCGGCGGGTTGGATATCAAATTCAACCCAATTTAATCTCAGTTCCTTGGCCTTTCTAAAACTTGAGAGGGTATTTTCAGGTGCGAGTTTGCCCGCACCTCGGTGTCCAATAATTTTAAGGTTGGGGGGAGGAGTTAATTTTGAAATTTGAAGACTTGACCCCACGGGTTAATCCTATTGAAATTTACTACAAATAATTATATCCTATCCTGACTTATTCAGCGAAACCCCTGCATATTTGAACCCTTGTTTTGGGCCCTCGTTTGAACAGTCGTTGTAAGATACATTTTGTAAGATGCAATCATCCCATGTAAACCATCATCCAATTTGAGAAACCGGACTAGGAGGGACACTTGAAAGCTGAAGAAGTGATTGGCATATTGGTTTTGATTACTGCAATCTCAAGTGTTATTAATCATCATTTTGTGAGATTGCCTAAGTCCATTGGGTTAACCCTCATTACCCTTGTACTCTCGCTTTTGGTTGCTGGTCTTGGCAAGTTGGGGCTAAATGTCGATATCTTTGCAGAACAATTATTAAATGGAATAGGCTTTGATGAGCATTTCAATGAAACTTTCTTACACGGTCTTTTAGGATTTTTACTGTTTGCCGCTTCACTGCATGTGAATACGATGGAGTTGGCAAAACATAAAACGATTGTGGGTCTTTTGGCGACTGTTTCCGTAGTTCTTTCAACCTTCATCATTGGCTTTTGTACCTTTGGCTTGACCCATTTCTTAGAAATTGATATTCCCTTGGCGTATTGTTTAGTGTTTGGAGCTCTCATTTCACCCACGGATCCGATCTCGACGTTAAGCATATTGAAAAAAATTAATGCGCCTAAATCCTTAGAAATGAAAATTGCGGGCGAATCCCTTTTTAACGATGGAATGGGCATTGTTTTATTTGTTTTATTGCTAGAAATTGCCCTTGGGTCACGTCATTCTTGGGACTTCAAAGAGACGGTAATCTTTTTTGTTCGAGAGTGCATTGGGGGGTTATTATTGGGCCTACTGATGGGTTGGTTGGCCGCAAAATTGTTGCGCAGCATCGACAATTATGAAGTGGTTATTATTGTTACTCTCGCCATTGTCACCGGGGGGTTTACGTTTGCAAATTCAGTGGCTCATGTATCAGGTGCCATTTGCATGAGTGTTTCTGGACTGGTGGTGGGTAGCTTATTGCAAAACGGAAAAATGAGCAAGGAATCCATTCAAAGACTGGATGCTTTTTGGGAATTGATTGATGAAATATTAAATGCAATGTTATTTGTGTTGATCGGCCTAGAATTCTTAACGCTACGTTTTAATTTGGTGACCACACTTGCGGCGATTGGTGCCATTGGTATTACCATTGCAGCACGATGGATATCGGTGATGATTCCCGTCGGCTTCATTTCCATGTTTCGAAAGTACAGTCAAAACGTTGTTTTAGTAATGACTTGGGGTGGGTTAAGAGGGGGCATATCCATTGCTTTGGCCTTAACAATTCCTTTGGGTGAAGTTCGAGATTTTATTTTAGCGATTACCTATGGGGTGGTTTTATTTTCTCTGACGATACAAGGGTTAACCCTAGGAAAATTAGTAAAAACCTTATCAGGAGGGTACACTCAGCCAAAACCCTGTCCCTTCGGTTTAGAACAAAAACTAGATCGAGATCAAGATTTAGCTCTATCTCAAGATCTAACTCTATCTGGAGATTTAGCTCTAGCTCAAGATCTAACTCTATCTGGAGATTTAGCTCTAGCTCAAGATCTAACTCTATCTCAAGATATAGATCTAAAACTAGAACAAGGGTTGGGACAGCTGCCATTGGAACACGAATTTGAAATGGAACTCGAAATAAAACTCGAGCAGAGTTCTAATGTTTCTAACGCCTAACCGACGTCTTGCCTTATTTTTAAAAGAAGAACAGGGGAAGCAGGCTTATCCATTCCGTGTTTGGACTGAAAGTCTCTGGGAGGTGGTTCAAGAAGCGGTTCAACACGACCCAACACAACGATTATTAAGTATGGTGGAACAATGGGTGGTGTGGGAAAAAATAATAAAGGAGGGATCTTCGGAATATCCCTTATTAAGAAGCATCGAAACCGCAAAACGAGTGGCTGAAGGATGGCATTTATGTCAACACTGGGGCATTTCTTTTGCAGAGCTTTCCAAGGCTTGCGTTCGTGAAGATCATGAATTTTTTTTACGTTGGATAAAGCAATATATAGAACAATGTCAAGTGAATCGTTGGGTTGATACCACAAATTTTTTGGAGGTGTTGCAAGGGGAGTTATTGAATTGTTCCAAACTGTTATCTGATCGTTCCAAAGATTGTACACCAATTCCGCAAACTATTTCTTGTATAGGCTTCAATGAGTGGACGCCTCAGGAACAAAAATTTTTGGAATATTGCTCTCAAGCAGGATCAACAGTTAGGCATGGCTCATTATTAAGAGGTCGGGGTCAAACATTTCGATATGCGGCTCCAACGGAAAGTGAAGAACTTATCTCGGCGATACAAGGGGCGAAACGTTGGTTAACCGAGCATCCGACGGCTCGCATTGGTATTTTAATCCCAAATCTCGAACAACGTCGTTTTGAAGTAGAACGTTTGTTAAGTGAAACGTTTTTGGTCGAGCAATTTAATATTTCTGCACCACTTCCTTTGTCAGAATATCCTCTTATTCAAGCGGCTTTTTTAGGGTTGAGTCTTGGAAAGAAAGACATCAAGTTTGAAGATTTAAGTAAATTGTTGCGACTTCCTTTTTATGGTAAATATGAGCAAGAAATGCATCATTGTTCCGCGCTTGAGGTATTATTAAGAGAAAAAATAAATCAGAAGGGAATTTTAACAGACACGCTTCCTCTGAAGGCTGCCATTGTGATGTTGGAACAATTACAAGTACAATTGCCAGCGTTGAAATCAGAGTTGAAGTCAGAGTTCAAGTCAGAGTTCAAGTCAGAATTGAAGTCAGAATTGAAGTCAGAGTTCAAGTCAGAATTGAAGTTTGGTCTGGAGCCGAGTTTGGAGAATAAAAACCCAGTTCATTTTATTGAACTGTTAAAAGCTTGCTCTGCGTTACAAACACGTTTTTTATCAAAACAGAGTTCAGAAAACTGGAAAACTCTCTGTCTTCAATTGTTGAATTTATTGAATTGGCCAGGGGATCGTTCTTTAGATGTACAAGAACAAGAATTGCAGAAACACTGGTTGGAAGTGTTAGAACAGTACCAATCCATGGGGAGGGTATTGGGCAAGCATAGTTATAGCGAGGCCTTAACCCAGATCAAGCGATTGGCTGCGGCAAAATCTTTTTTGCCTTTAAATTCTGCAAGTATTTCGTCAATAGAAACCTCGTCAATAGGAACCTCCTCTCTTAGAACCTCTTCTTTAAGAACTTCGTCTATTCCTGCCTCGATTCAAGTGCTAGGCTTGCTTGAAGGTTTAGGAATTCCATTTGATTTTCTATGGGTCATGGGTCTTAATCGAAAAGATTGGCCAAAAGAGCCAGCGCCTAATCCATTTATCCCTTTGCCATTGCAACGAGCGTATAATTTACCTCGAAGTCACGCTGCTCGAGAGTTACAAGTGGCTAAACGATTGACTGAACAGTTATGTTGGGGTGCTAAAACGGTGGTTTTTAGTTATGCAATGATGATTGAAGATCAAAAAACAACGCTCAGTCCTTTGTTGGGAGAATTGGCTGAAATAAAATTTTCCAGCCAAAATGATCAATTTGATCTTTTACCAACCGTCATCCCTGCTGCGCCTTTACACTTCGTCATCCCCGCGGAAGCGGGGATCCAAAGTGTCCCTGTCCAAGATAATGAAATTATCCGTGGGGGATCAAGAATCTTAAAACTACAAGCGGCTTGCCCTTTTAGAGCATTTGCGGATATTCGTTTGCATGCAAAACCCTTGCAACCTTTGCATTTTGGATTATCGCCGGCCTTGCGAGGGGAAATGTTACATCAAGTGCTATTGTTTTTTTGGGAAGGTTTGAGTAGCCAAGCTGCATTAAAAGCATTAACTGATATGGAACGCTTACAGAGAATTGAATTGTCGATCGATAAAACGTTGCAAAAACATAGAAATTTCTGGGACTTGTTGTCTGCAACGGAATTTGTTGACAAATATATAACGCTTGAGCGACGTCGGTTAAGGGAATTGGCTCAACGTTTTATTGAATTAGAATTGTCTCGCCCTCCTTTTGAAGTAATTGCTCGGGAAGTCAAACAGGAGGTAATGTTGAAAGGGTTGTTATTGACATTAAGGATTGATCGCATTGATCGATTGTTGGATAAAGAAGATGAAATTCTAATTGATTATAAGACAGGCAAAACGCAACTTGCGGATTGGTTCGGTGAACGACCACTCGATCCACAATTGCCACTCTATTGCATTGCTCGGAAACCCAAAGCCAGTGGTGTTGCGTTTGCCATCATTCGTCCCGAGAGTGTTAAGTATCAAGGTTTGTCTGCGATTGAAGACTGTATTGAGGGAATCAAAACACCTGAAAAAATGTTGCGTTATGGTTCAGAAGAGACCTGGGAGTCCCAGTGTTTGGCTTGGGAGCAAAGATTAGAAGATCTCGCGTTTGAATTTTCAAAGGGGAGGGTAGAGGTTCTGCCGTTGGAAGGTGAAAAGACCTGTCGAGGATGTGATTATAAATCCCTTTGCAGAGTGGATGAATTAAATAAAAGAATAAATAGTATTGATATTGAAAGTTTAGAAAGTGAAAGTATAGAAATTGAAATCTGACAGAACAAATAAAAAGTTAAAGAACTAGTATTGTTAAATTAATTATAACGTGATTTAATTTTCCATAGGGCCTATTGTCATTTCGATAGGCCCTAGAGCTCTGTGCGGTTTTGAATGGCAGTTTAACGGTAAAAGGATGTATTTTCAGAAATGTCGTTATTGCTGTCCCAAAAGGCGAGGTCTTTTGTTCGGATATTGGAGAGGGTTCTAGAATTACCGCTCAAGGCATTGAATGCTGTAATGTATATAATTCAGTCGTTTTAACAACGACAGTATTTTCTATTCGTGCTAATAAAATGGGTGTAAATGTTGAGGTAAACTCGGCCGAACATCTGTTTGCAAAGTACATTGGGTCTAACCCTAATTTTAAGGTTGCTGGAAATATTTTTGCAACTTTTATACATACCCAAAGGCTTCCAAGTAATGCCCATACTTGAACAATTTTGGAAACAGGTCGGTGCACTACGTAAAAAATTGGAAGTTGATGATGCACTTTTTTATGCGATTTCAACAAAAAGAGCACAGTTGCAAAAGGAAGCTGATGAGCAGCATCAACGGTTTATTCAGAAACAACAAGTCTTACTTCATTTTTTTGCTAGAAAAAAAGCGCAAGGTATAATTGCTTTGCCCCCACCGTCACCTCCGTTACATCTTCCTGACCCTGCTGATCCTGACGTTAATGAGGGTGTTGATAGTGTCGAAGCAATACGAGCCAAAGCATTAATAATTTGAACGAAGTTTTGTAACCGTTAACGCAGACCCAAGAACGCCCATATTTGGGCAATCTCGCGTTAAAAAATTAACAAAAATTGCTCATTTACTAGATGTAAACTCCGCTTTTTTGTTAATTTTTTAACGCGACCTTGCCTCAAATCTGGACGTTTTCGTAATTCGAGCCCCATACCCTTCAGTTACGAAGTTCTTTTAATGCTCTAAGATGATTTATTCAATGTTTTTATATAATAATCGACTAACCGATAAAGCGTAAGGTATTGGGAAGCCTGTGAAACCATATAAGGACGTTGCAAAGATAATTGCATTACTGTTTTTTCAATGCTGACTTCAATATTCTCTGGCTTTATCCCGGACGCAATTTGTCGATCAATATCTTGAATCAAAGCAAACCCAGCGATGAAGGTTCCCGTCCGACCCACGCCTAAACGACAATGACAGGCCAGTAGACCTTGATCGGGATCATAATGTTTTCGAACTTTTTGAATTAAACTTAACAATGATTTTGGATCGGTTCCATTGTTATCACGCCAATTATCTAAATGATAGTAAGCAATGGGGAAGGTTTTATTATAGGTGCCGAAAATGGGAATAAGAATCGTTTGTTCTGGGGGGGGATTTTCTTTGACTGATTTTACCTGTGGATTTTTTATCCGCCTTTCCCAGTAGGGAAAGGATTGTTCTTGACCATTTTCGTTGGCGGAGGTCAAGCACACAAGTTGAGATACTTGAAAATTCTGTAATAATTTGAAAAATTGATTAAGTGTTTTATTGGTCGGGGCTTCAAGGGCTAAGAATTTTTGATCATTTAGAATAATAGAACTTGAATTATAGCTGCCATCGGTTTTGTTATATTCAAAGGCAATCAGATGTGGACGTCGGAAATAACCCTTTTCGAGTAATTCTTGTGAAATCATAAAATCCGGACGGGAAATTAATAATTCGCCAGAATCGTCGTACCAGTTGTGAGTTCGCCATTCTTCAATGCGACTAAATTCTTTTTCAATTTCAGATGTTGCTTTGTTCGGTTTCCAAGCTTCGAAATGTTTGCCCTTTAAGAATAAATTTGAACGATCCTCGAATGCTTTTCGGACCTCTTGAAATTTTGCCTCTCTTTGTAATAATGGAAGACTTGGAAAGGTACGAACAGGTTCGGTTAATTTAGCATTCAATGATGATGAAATCATTAATGATGAAATCAATAATGTGAAAAAACTTATTTTTACAATTTTGTTCATAGAATGTATTCCTGTCATTAGCGTTTAGTTTCGGTCAGGTGCCTTACAGGCTACAGGAAGTTTATGATAATGTCCAGAGAAAAAAATGTATGTTGGCTGGATTTCAATACAGTATGAAATTATATGACATTTAACCCCCCCGACCAATCAATTCGTGAGGAAGCCTTAAACACCCGACATTCCTATATTGTCCAAGCACCTGCAGGCTCAGGAAAAACAACACTGCTTATCCAACGCTTGTTGGCTTTATTGGCTCACGTTGAAAAACCTGAGGAGTGTTTGGCCATTACTTTTACTCGTAAGGCAGCCGGAGAAATGAGAGATCGTATTTTGGCTGCTCTGCAATTAGCCGAAAAGGAAACTCCTCCTGCAAACAGTCATGATTATCAGACTTGGAACTTAGCAAAAAAATTATTACATCGCAATACAACAAAACAATGGGATTTACTTCAAAATCCTTCGCGATTAAAAATCCAAACAGTCGATGCTTTGTGTGCAAGTTTGGCAGCACAAATGCCAATGATGTCTCAATTTGGTGCATTGCCTACGGTAGCAGAAGATCCCGAACCTTTATACCAGGAGGCCGCTTGCAATTTGATTCTCTCGTTTAATTCAAAAACATCCGTTAATACTGGAACATTGGATAACCTAGAAACATCGGATATTTCGGGGTCATTTAACACAGAAACATCATCCATCACAGATGCATTAGAAAATTTGCTGTTTCATCTGGATAATAATTTAGAATTTGCTCAACGGTTGTTGAGTGAAATGCTGAGCATTCGTGAACAATGGTTACCGTATATTAATTTGTCGTCCATGGGGACGAGAGTGAAAACACTCTTAGAGCAGGGTTTAGAATCAGCGATTTTAAAAAGCTTGCATAATATAAAGCTGCATCTGGCTCAAGATGAGGTTGATCTAAAAGAATTATTAGAATTGGCAAAGTATGCCGCGAATGAATTAAAGACACGAGGGATGATTTCTCCCATAACCCAATGTTTGGATTTGTCCTTAACTGAAGGTCCAGGGACAACGATTGCAGATCTTTCTGCGTGGCAGGGCATAGCTGAATTACTTCTGACTGAAAAAAATGAATTTCGAAAAACAATGACGCTTAATCAAGGATTTGAGGCTCCGAGTCAAATCAAAAATAAACATGATAAATCAAAAGCACAAGCCATGAAAAACAGGATGCTAACATTATTAGAAAAGCTAAAAGTTCAAGATTCCTTGTTGGAGGCCTTAAAAGTTCTTCGTGTATGTCCGCCACCGCAGTATTCTGAGAATGCTTGGAAAGCAGTCGAAGGCATTGTCAAACTCTTGCCGCCTTTGGCGGGGCATTTAACCTTAGTATTTCAATTAAGGGGGCAAGTCGATTTTGCGGAAGTTGCTATGGCAGCCAGTCGCGCTTTACAAAATAATGATGGGCCAAGCGACTTAGCTTTAGCCTTAGATTACAAAATTCATCATATTCTTGTTGATGAATTCCAAGATATCTCTATTCCACAACAAAGATTGTTGGAACAGCTTACCTTAGGGTGGCAGCCCAATGACGGACGAACCTTATTTTTGGTGGGTGACCCTCAGCAATCGATCTATCGTTTTCGTCAAGCAGAAGTTGGATTGTTTTTACAAGCAAAGCAGCAGGGATTGGGTTCAATTCCTTTGACTCCACTCACCCTGACCGTTAATTTTCGATCAACTGAAACGATTGTAAACTGGATAAACAACACATTTGCAGAAATGTTTCCAAAACAGGATGATATTGGTTTCGGATCGGTTGCTTTCTGTCCTTCAGTTGCAATTAAGTCTTCTTTAGGAGAGCATTCACACTCAACAGAGATATTAGGGTCGGAAGAAATTTCAATTTCAAAAGAAATTCTAAATTCATCTATGGAAACTTTACATTCAACCGTGATCGTTCATCAAGTCGATGAGGTGTCCGAAGCCGAGATCCTAATTCGATGTATTCAAGAAACTCGAGCTTTGGATCCTTTGGGTAGCATGGTTTTATTAGTCCGTTCCCGATCACATCTTAAACAATTGCTGCCTATGCTTAAGAAAAAATGCCATACCATACCAAGGATTAGACATTGAACCTTTTATGCAGCACCCTTTGGCTCAAGATTTATTGAGTTTTACTAAAGCGTTATTGCATTTAGGTGATCGTATTGCGTGGCTTTCACTTTTGCGAATGCCAGGATATTCTTTATCACTAAAAGATCTATTACTGCTTGCCAATGACCAGCCTCAATTAACGTTATGGCATTCGTTGAAAAATTATGCCAATTCAACAATGACTCCTTTTCTTTCTGAAGAAACAAAAGAAATTTTATCTTACCTTGTCCCTTGCCTAGATAACGCTTTAAATTCTCGTTTTCGTTATCCCTTAGGGACGTGGATTAGAAACGCCTGGTTAGAATTTCAAAGGGGAGGCTATGGTTTTAATGAAGAAGAAACCACGATTTTAAATTATTATTTTAATTTTTTGGAGCAGCAAGGGTATTCCACCGAATTTTATGATACCGCGCTACTTGAGAAACGGTGTGAATTCTTTTATATTCCCTTACAAAATCAAGACCCAACCGCCGTGCAAATTATGACCATTCATAAAGCTAAAGGGTTGGAGTTCGATACAGTGATATTGGCAGGGGTTGAAAGAAATAAAAAAGCAGATTCAGAAAAGCTTTTTTTATGGGAACAAGATTTGTCTTATACGGGAAAACCGTATTTAATTTTTGCACCCATTCGAGAAAGAACTGAGGTACTGGATCCTGTTTATCGATATTTGAAAACGCTTCATAAAAAACGATCTGAATTTGAAGATATGCGTTTATTGTATGTTGCTTCCACCCGTGCAAGAAAACGTCTGTATTGGTTGAGTTATGGAGGCTGCCTCTAATTAGAACCATGCTTCTAAATTGAAAATTGAAGACTTGACCCCAGACTGCCTTGATCCCAGACTGCCTGTCCCATCCAGACGGTCAAGACACCCATCCAAACTATACACTTGTCTCTTGTCTTGTCTCTACCTGTTTTATAATAGTTGTTGTTAAATAACAAAATTCTGCTACAATACTGCATCTTTAAATATGGGTAGAGAAAGGGTAAACACAGCGATGAAAGGAGTAACTCTATGAAGTCCAATATGGTGCAAAAAGGGCACGGGGGAGAAGAATTCACCGGTTTACGAAAAATGATATGGCCTATTCATAACCATGAGATGAAGAAATTTTTGCCCATGGTTTTGATGATGTTTTGTTTCTTATTTAACTACACAATTATGCGAGACACTAAAGACACCCTAATTGTGACGGCTGCCGGTGCGGAAGCGATTCCCTTTTTAAAATTCTGGGGAACTTTGCCGATGTCCATCTTTTTTGTTTTGATGTACGCCAAATTAAGTAATGTATTAAAGCCCACCACCTTATTTTACACCATGATCATGCCCTTCCTTGTATTCTTTTCAATGTTTGGATTTTACATCTATCCTCACATTGAAACCGTTAGTCCAACTGTGGCTGCTGATGCAATGGAACTCTATGTAAATACGAATTTTCCAGAGCGCATGCATGACACGTTCATCAAGCTAATCGAAGTATTACGCGTTTGGCCATATGCCTTGTTTTACATTTTGTCGGAACTTTGGGGCAGCATGGGCATTTCACTCCTTTTTTGGCAATTTGCAAATCAAATTACCTCCTCTGTAGAAGCTAAGCGCTTTTACCCGGGATTTGGACAACTTGCCAATCTTGCCTTAGTGGCCTCTGGACTAACCATTATTTTATGTTCGGACATTCGCAGTTCAGTGCCTGAAGGGGTTGATGCGTGGGGCCAAACCTTAATATCATTAATGTCTGCAGTAACTGTTTGTTGCCTTATCATTATTGCTGCGTATTATTGGATGAATAAATATGTACTAACGGATCCTCGTTATTTTAATCCAGCTGAAAAAGGAGGATCTCCCAAAAAGACTAAATTGAAACTTTCATTAACTGAGAGTTTTATGTTCTTAGTCCGTTCACGTTATTTAGGGTACATTGCTGTATTAGTGCTTGCTTATGGGGTTTCAATTAATTTAATTGAAGTGGTGTGGAAAGCTCAGCTAAAAGCTCAATTTCCAAATGAAAACGACTACAACACCTTTATGGGCTATTTTTCAATGTGTACAGGAATAGCAACACTATTCTTGGTTACCTTTGGAAGCCATGTGTTACGTCGTTTAGGATGGTTGGTTGCAGCATTAACCACGCCTGTCATGATATTAATCACAGGTGCGATCTTCTTTACATTTGTTATGTATAGGGAAGGGTTACAAGGCATTCTGCCGTATTCCCCCGTTTGGATTGCAGTGATTGTGGGGGCAGCACAAAATATCATGAGCAAAGCCACAAAATACTCACTATTCGATCCAACCAAGGAAATGGCATACATTCCGCTTGATCAAGAATCCAAAGTGAAAGGGAAAGCAGCTATTGACGTGGTGGGTGGTCGTTTAGGTAAATCGGGCGGTGGCATAATCTTGCAAATTGTATTGATGTTTGGTGCCATCATGGATAATTTACCTGTATTGTTGTTCTTTGTGGGTGTTATCGTGGCTGCTTGGATTACCTCAGTGTTTGCGCTTAGTAAACAGTATCAAGCAAAAGTACGAGAAGCCGAAGGCCTCGAAGCTGCCAAAGAAGTTGCTGGAGACAGTACTACTGCGGAAGATGCTGCAACCGTAACGCGTCAACCTGCTTAGTTTTAGTGTCAGACACGTGTCAGACACCATTCGGTGTTTGACACGGGCCGGCACAGGGACCGGCCCCTACAGTACCAATCCCTACGCTGTCATTTTAAAGTTCATTTTCGATATTTTGGACAACCGGACCATGGACGACTCGGGATGACAGGCCTGAACGGTAACTATTTATTTAAAATGCATTAACAAAGTTTCAACCATTTGCGGTTTCAAAAACGCAGCCGCAATGCCGGATAAAAAACCCAATAAGTGACTCTCCCAAGAAACTTGTTCTTCCTGCGGGAAAACGCCTAAAAAAATACTTCCGAAATAATAAATAACTAACCCCGCAAGTAAAACCGAAATGATTCCGGGTTGTAGATAAGCGGTTGCAATAATATAACCAAAATAACCTGAAATGAGCCCACTTGCTCCAATATGAATTGCTTTTCTCCCAAACAGCCACACGGCAAAACCACCAAGCAGAACAATCACTGTGGTGACCCAATAAAACGTTTGTACATCTCGAGTGAGAATAACGAGGCCAAGAACAAATAAAGGAATGGAATTAAAAAATAAATGATTAAAATCGTAATGAAGAAGGGGACTAAAAATAATGCCTGGCAATCCAAAAAGATGTCTTGGGTAGATTCCAAGGATGTTAAGCTTAGATCCCGTTAGCCAATTGATAATGTTTATGGCCCACAATATCCCTAGGGCGTATCCCCAGGGGACAAGGTAAATTTGGCTTTTTTGGATAAAAACACTTAATTCTGTTGCAATATCGGTTAGCATTGGTTTGATTCCAGGTTCGTTAGATAGTAGATAATATTGAACTTTAAAACGTATGTTTGTCAAAAGATCTAGGTAGAAATAATGCGGATTGCGAGAGAAATAGTTCGTTTTCTCAAATATTGATGGTTAGCTTAATTACTGGGATAGTAATACTCCTTGGTTTGATTTATACTCCTACAGATTAAAAAGAACCAGTTAATATGGAGTTTAATTTTGAGTCATAAAGTTCGGGTTTTAGGCACCTTTACCTTGGCAATGATTACCGTTGCCGCCATCTTCAGTTTAAGAAATTTACCGTTATCCGCAGAGTTCGGCTTATCTTCTGTGTTTTATTTAGTGATTTCTGCCCTTGTTTTTTTCATTCCCATTGCCTTGGTGACGGCAGAATTAGCCACAGGCTGGCCTCGTTCTGGCGGCAATTATGTCTGGGTATCAGAGGCCTTTGGAAAAAAATGGGGCTTTTTCGCACTTTGGATGGCCTGGATGGAAAGCATTGCCTGGTTCCCCGCCATACTGGCATTTACAGCGGCAATGTTGGCCCACTTATTAAATCCATTTTTTCCAGCCCTGGAACACAGCAAACTTTTTTATTTCGCGGTTATGTTAACCGTCTTCTGGGGTTCAACTTTTATCAATTTTTTAGGAATTGAAACCTCAGGATGGGTAAGTTCTTTGGGTGTTATTGCCGGCACACTGATTCCGGGTGCACTAATTATAGGTTTGGGAATTTGGTGGTTTTTGCAAGGACATCCTTCAGAAATTCCATTTTCTTGGTCTGCCTTAATTCCCGATTTTCGTTTGGAATCGATGGTGTTTTTTTCAGGAATATTGTTAGGGTTAGCCGGCGTTGAACTCGCTGCTTTTCATATTAAAGAAGCTAAACATCCACAAAAAGACTTTCCACGCGCTCTTGCTATTGCTGCGGTGATTATTTTAGTGGTGTCGATTTTAGGAACGCTGGCGATTGCAGTGGTAGTGCCGCAAAAAGAAATCAGCTTACTTTCAGGATTAATTCAAGCTTTCACGGTGTTTTTTGCACATTTTAATATGCTTTGGATGGTCCCCTTGCTTGCCTTTTTGGCGCTTGTAGGCTCCTTAGCCGGAATCAATACCTGGACCGTGGGTCCTGCTAAAGGTTTATTAGTCACTGTGCAAGATGGTTTTTTGCATCCTATATTACAAAAAGTTAATAAAAGAGGCGTTCCCATCGGGATGTTAATTTTTCAGGGTTGCGTGGGAAGTATTTTATCGCTGGTGTTCTTGTTTATGGACAGCCATTCGGCCGCGTATTGGGTTCTAACGGCCTTGGCAGCGCAATTTACCGTCGTGCAATACTCTTTGGTTTTTGCAGCAAGTTTGTATTTGCGCTACTCACAACCGGAGGTTAAAAGACCTTATAGGGTTCCAGGCGGACAATTGGGAATTTGGAGTTTGGCTGTGGTGGGAATTTTAGCCTGTGTGTTTGGATTTTGGATTGTGTTTATTCCTCCTTCCCAATTAGAAACAGGGGATAGAACAACATTTCAATTAATGTTAGGGATTAGTTTTGTGATACTTGCTTTGCTACCAATGATAATGGTAGAACATCAAAGACGAGTTCGAAAGAAAATGTAGGGAGCGGTTCCTGTGCCGGCACAACCGGTCCTCGCAATAAGGTGTCAAGTCTTGACACCTTGTGTTGGTCTGACGCCCCCTACCCACCCAAAAGGAAGTATTTAAATGGCAAGGATAAGTGACTTACCAATTTCTATTCAAAGTCAAATTCCAACTGTATATTTTAAACCTGACATGGATATTAATGCTCTCTCTCTGTATTCATTTAAAGTCCCCAGTATGGTTGGTTATATTCAAATGCCATTACTTACTTGGGCTATTCGATACAAACCCAATATTGTTGTTGATATCTTGAAAATAGGAGCCGATACCTATAGGGTAGATTCGCTTGGATTTCAACCAATCAGTCATGCTTTACAAATGTATACGGGTTGTGGCTTTGGTTTATCATCTTTGTCTGGTAAGTCTATTCCTCATGTGTGTGTTGAATATAATGAGCAATATATTAATCTTGTTGCTTGGCTATTAAATCGAGGTGTTCAACCAAATACAAATTTATATTCGGGGGAAGTCCCTCGTGATCATGATATGCAAGATTTTCGTTCCTGGTATATTAAAATCTTGGATGTCATTTTAAATATTGTTCCCGGTGGTTTTGATCCTAATCGGGCAACTTCTGATCAACATCCGTTAATTCAAATTTGTGCAGAAGCAATCTTTAGTCACTCCTTGACCGGTCTACCAGTGAAGGAGTATACAGAAAAAAATGCTGAATATTGGTCAGCTATTTTAACCATTGGTAAACAAATGTATGAAATGAAAGCTGAAAAAAGAAAGAACCGAGCTGATAGTGATGCTAAGGCGAGATCAGATGATCCAGCACCGAATGCAGACGCTGTTGGTTATGGAAATACTGCGAGCTCATCAAGCATTGGGGGTTCTCCAGGTTCCTCAGGGTCTACTGTTTCGCAACAAAAACAAATTGATGCGCTGACTGCGACAGTTGCTATTTTACAAAAAAATAATGCTGATTTACAGAGACAAATGGCTGAATCACAGAGACAGAACGCAGTTTTGCAAGAACAACTGGGAGATTTTCAAAGACTGTTTGCACTCTATAGAAAGTCTCGTCCCGCAGGACCGCTACATGCAGAGCCACTGCCTTCAGGGACTTTACCTGCACAGGGATATTCGGGCGCTGCAGGAAGGAGAGAGGACCAAGATTCTCCCCCAGGAAGCTCTCCAATGGTGTTCGGTATGCATAGGCATAATGCAGCCCCATTAACTGCAAGTGCAGCTTCTGCACGGGCGATAGCGGATGTGGGTCAAGCTGCCACAGATGGACGAGATCCCAAAATAGGTGCGGATGATGTGTTAAAACGTTTTGATCCAATCCTTCAAAGAACAGGATAAGAAATGAATCACAATTTAAAATCAGCGGGACAGCGCTTTAAAGAAGTGATAACCAGTGAATCTAAACTTCCATTACAAATTGTTGGTGTGATTAATGCTAGTTGTGCATTATTAGCAAAACAAGCGGGATTTAAAGCACTATATTTATCTGGGGCAGGGATAGCCAATGCTGCTTACGGCTGGCCAGACTTAGGGGTGACCTCAATTTCAGAAGTCGCTGAAGAAATTCGCCGCGTTACGCAAGCTGTCGATCTTCCTTTGTTGGTGGATGGTGATACCGGTTGGGGAAATCGTTTAACCATTCAAAGAATGATGAAGGAATTCATGCAAGCGGGCGCTGCCGCGGTGCACTTAGAAGATCAAACCTGGCCCAAGCGGTGTGGCCATCGAACTGGAAAACAGGTGGTTTCAACGATAGATATGTGCGATCGAATAAAAGCCGCTGTCGATGCTCGAGAGGATCCTCGCTTTGTTATTATGGCCAGAACCGATGCCTTGGGCGTTGAAAATTTAAATCAGGCGGTGGAACGGGCAGTGGAATATGTCAAGGCTGGGGCTGATATGATTTTTGCGGAAGCCATCACCGAGCTTAAGCAATACAAAGCCTTTGTTGACGCGGTTTCGGTCCCTGTGCTCGCGAACATCACGGAATTTGGTCAAACACCTTTATTTACATTGGAAGAATTGCAGTCGGTTGGGGTAAGAATGGCATTATACCCGCTTTCTGCATTTCGAATGATGAATAAGGCCGCCGAACGCCTATACCAAACCCTTAAAGAACAAGGTTCTCAGAAGAATTTGATCAAGGAGATGCAAACTCGGGAGGAATTATATTCATTATTAAATTATTATGAAAAGGAAAGCAATCTGTAGGGCCGGCACAGGGACCGGCCCCTACAGGTAATGAATTCAAACGATTGTAGGGGCCGGCACAGAGACCGGCCCCTACAGGTAATGAATTCAAACGATTGTAGGGCCGGCACAGAGACCGGTCCCTACAGGTAATGAATTCAATAAAAACGATTGTAGGGGCCGGTCCCCGTGCCGGCTCACCAAGGACACGCAATGAAAGCACAAACATCAGAGACCACACAGGTTCCATTATCGGCAGGCCTTGCCGGTGTAACTGCGGGTTCCACGGCCATTTGTACGGTTGGAAAAGAGGGCGTTGGGCTTACCTATCGAGGCTATTCCATCGAAGATTTAGCTCAACATTCAACGTTTGAAGAAGTCGCCTATTTATTAATTTATGGACAATTACCAAACACAACACAATTAAATGAATATAAAGAATTATTGCAAACAGGACAAGCATTATCTCCAGCTATTTGCAGTATTTTAGAGCAAATACCAAAAACGGCTCATCCCATGGATGTGTTAAGGACTGCCTGTTCTGCTTTGGGGTGTATTGAGCCCGAGAATATTTCATTGGGTAGTGCTTACTCTAAGAAAATGGCCAGTCGTTTAATGCCTTTTTGTATCTCAGCCTTGTTGTACTGGTATAATTTTTCTGGTCAGCAAAAAAAAATCAATGTAAACACACAGGAAAAAACATTGGCGGGGCATTTCCTACATTTATTGCAGGGCAAAACACCCGAGCCAGAACAAAGACGTGCATTGGATGTTTCATTAATTTTATACGCAGAGCATGAGTTTAATGCCTCTACTTTTGCGGCCAGGGTATGTGTTTCGACGGAAACAGATTTCTATTCTCCCATTGTCGCTGCCATTGCCACCTTAAGTGGTCCTTTACATGGTGGAGCGAATGAGGCTGCGTATCAATTGATTTCCCAATTCAAAGATCCCGCAGCTGCAGAAATTGGACTGCGAGAAAAATTGAATAATAAAGTGTTAATTATGGGATTTGGACATCGGGTATACAAGCATGAAGATCCTCGGTCCCCCATTATTAAAGAATGGGCGCGTAAGTTGTCATTACATAAAAAAGATGAAACCCTTTTTAAAGTGGCAGAACGGATTGAACAGGTGATGATGGAAGAAAAACATCTCTTTCCTAATTTGGATTTTTATTCTGCATTGGTGTATCATTATTTAGGAATTCCTACGATCTTTTTTACACCATTATTTGTTGTTTCTCGCATTTCAGGTTGGTCTGCCCATATTTTTGAACAACGTGCGAATAACAAATTAATCCGACCCTTAGCAGAATATACTGGGCCAGCGTCTCGAAATTATGTCGCTTTAGATAAGAGAACCTAAATTTAATGCAAGCACAAAACCAAACTCAGGGTCAAGCTTACGATGATCTGCTTATAACCTTGTCGGATTATGTTCATGACACTTCAAGTAACACAAGTATTAAACCATTTTCCGATCTGGCGTATCAAACAGCCCACTTGTCTTTATTCGATAGTTTTGCCTGTTTATTATTGGCACAAAAAGAACCCCAATGTCTACAATTACTAGGACCCATCGTTCCGGGAACCGTGGTTCCCCTAGGAATTCGTGTTCCAGGAACACAATATGAACTTGATCCCATTAAAGCAGCCTTTGATATCGGGACCTGTATTCGATGGTTGGATTACAACGACACTTGGTTAGCCGCGGAATGGGGACATCCTTCAGATAACTTAGGAGGCATTTTAGCCGTTGCCGATTATTTAAGTCTACGTGCCGGCTCATCAATAAGTACTTCCTCGGGTAAAATACCCAATCAAATGACCCTCAAAGATATTCTCACCGCAATGATTCAGGCCTATGAAATTCAAGGAATATTAGCATTGGAAAATGCCTTTAATCGGGTGGGATTAGATCATGTGGTATTGGTGAAAGTTGCCACCACTGCGGTAGTGTCAAAACTATTGGGTTTGTCTAAGAACCAAACCATGGATGCACTTTCAAATGCTTGGATTGATGGACAAAGTTTGCGCACCTATCGTCATGCGCCAAATACCGGTGCTCGAAAATCCTGGGCCGCCGGAGATGCCACCAGTCGTGGTCTTCGTTTGGCTTGGATGGTGATGCAGGGGCAGCAGGGTTATCCATCAGCGCTTTCTGCAAAACGTTGGGGATTTAATGATGTTTTGTTTCAAGGACAAGCCTTAAAACTCTCACGTCCATTGGGTTCCTATGTTATGGAAAATATCTTATTTAAAGTTGCGTTCCCCACCAAAACGCTAAACCTTCGACTCCCAAGCACCCATAAAATTATCGACAGTCAATTCTAATACCTCTGATTTATTATCCCAAAATCCTTTTAATCTTTCGGATTGCTTGCCTGAATATCGGCCCTCAATGGCATGGTAATATTTTTCTTTTAATTGGAGTAAAGCCTGGGTTCTCCTTTGTTTATGGCCCAAAGGAAAATCAATTTGTAAACGTTCTGTTGAACTGCCATCGAAAAAAATACTTGAATTGCATTTGGAATAGCCCGTTTTGAAGGATCTAAATAATCATGGCTGAATTTCTTATTTTCTACAACCCGCATTTTTGCTCGTAACTCATCAATATTAGGATCTTTAGCACAAGCATCAGAATA
>Ga0207154_1022_pt1 | contig 24411 bp, 17 predicted proteins | sample Alteio_BWMinHeat_28_FD_153576 | JGI IMG/M metagenome (GOLD analysis project Ga0207154, IMG submission 153576) | Enriched cells from forest soil in Barre Woods Harvard Forest LTER site, Petersham, Massachusetts, United States -... | ecosystem: Environmental > Terrestrial > Soil > Temperate forest >... | reverse complement strand
CCCTTTTATCAGATGAAGCGTTTGGAACGCTATCATGAAGTTGCGGATAAACTCATAAGCCAAGGGTTTGCCTATCGCTGCAATTGTTCCAAAGAACGTTTGGAAGAATTGAGAAAAAAACAAATGGATAATAAAGAAAAGCCTCGTTACGATGGTCATTGTCGTGACAAAAATCTAGGCAATAACATTGGGGATAAATTTGTAATTCGTTTTCGCAATCCTACGGAAGGAGTAGTGGTAGTAGACGATTGCATTCATGGCAAAGTGCATTTTCAAAATTCTGAATTAGATGATTTAATTTTAATTCGTTCAGACAATGTGCCCACCTATAATTTTGGAGTGGTGGTGGACGATCTCGATATGAAGGTTACACATGTGTTGCGAGGGGATGATCATCTTACCAATACGCCACGGCAAATTAATATTATTTCTGCACTAGGAAAAACCCCACCCATTTATGCACATATGCCAATGATTTTAGGATCGGACGGCAAGCGGTTGTCCAAACGGCATGGGGCGGTCAGCGTACAGCATTATCAAGAAGACGGAATATTACCCGAGGCCTTATTAAATTATCTCGTCCGTTTAGGATGGTCACATGGGGATCAGGAAATTTTTTCTCAAGCGGAAATGATTCAATATTTCGAAATGCATAACATTAGTAAATCGCCCGCGGCCTTTAATCCTGAAAAATTGCTTTGGTTAAATCAACATTATATCAAAATGGCGGATCCCAAAACTTTGTTAGAGCCTTTAAAATGGCAATTGGATAAGCTGGGAATTGATACTCGACACGGTCCTGAATTAGTCGAGGTGATTGTGGCTTTGCAAGAGCGTGCAAAAACCTTGAAAGAAATGGCTGAGAAGAGTTTATATTTTTATGAAACGTTTGACATCATTCCTGACGATGTAAAAGCAAAAAACTTAACCCCCGAAGCCATGCCAGGATTAAGAACATTAAGAGATGAATTGGCAGTCTTGACTGAATCGGAATGGAAAAGTGAATCTATCCATAATGTTGTGAATCTGACCGCTGAAAAGCTGGGGTTGAAGTTGGGCAAGCTTGCCCAACCACTTCGTGTTGCGGTCACAGGGGGCACTATGTCTCCGCCCATCGATATTACCCTGCAGCTGATTGGAAAACAGAGGGTGTTGGAGAGGTTGGACAAGGTATTAGTTGCTTAACTTGTTCTGATCGGTTCCATGCTGATTGTCGGTTGACAGATGGGCTCAATTTCGGTAGGATGCCACTCTTGATCTGACAAGACGAGGCTACCCGTTTCCGCCTAGAACTGCCTCTCTCTTATTATCAGGGGCTATAGCTCAGCTGGGAGAGCGCTTGCATGGCATGCAAGAGGTCGGCGGTTCGATCCCGCCTAGCTCCACCATTCCAGTGCCTAGCACTGGATCATACGTGTAGATTGTTTTGGCTCAAGGCCCATACCCGTTTTGTCCCCATCGTCTAGAGGCCTAGGACACCGCCCTTTCACGGCGATAACAGGGGTTCGAATCCCCTTGGGGACGCCATATTATTTCTATAATAATTAAGCTACTCCAATATTCTCTAAGTCAGCGGATCGATCCCTAGGCTATTATCCCTATAGATTTAAAAATTAGAACAAAGTAATAATTTAACAGTTAAGATTTTTTAAGATATCAATGGGAAAGGGATTTATATGTTTAAAGCGATAGGAAAGTTGTTTGGAATTATTGTTATCTTTACATTAGGACTTTTTGTTTTCGCTTACTTGGCAGGGTTGGGTTATTTAGGCCAGCCCTTACAAACACTTCATTTTAATCTCCGCGACTATTATTATCACAAGACGGATCCCAACAAAACTCATGGAGATATTGTTTTATCTTTTTCATCTATCCCTGAAGAATTGTTGAAAGATTCAACGGTTCCATTGGCTTCTGCTTTGCGTAATGAACCCGATCATATTGCGATATTTCAATATGTGATGCAACCTGCAAGGTTTGTATTTAAAGATGAAAAATTTGGTTTTGTGATGGATTACGTTCGGTTTGGAAATTTTGATTTTTATCAATACAACAAGGAATTTTATCAAGCACATTTTTACCCAAGTAATGGGATTGTGGATTTGGAAGAGGGTTTGAAATTGGTAAAAAAGATAGTCCAAACCATTGATAATGCCGGATGGCAGCGGGATCCTGAATTTCAAGAGGTTTTGGGTGAACTCGATGAGAATAGTATCACAAAAAGATTGAAGATGAATTTAGATGTTAAATCCTATTCTAGGCCATTGATGGTTTGGAAAGCCAAAGGATATACCCTAGCTTTGAATGCGCTGGTTGAATTAAATGACAAGCGGCCTAATGTTTTTCAAGTATTGAGTGAAATTTACATTTACAAAGATAAAACAAATATTAAGAAAGACGTTAATTTAGGGATACAACGTTAGCAATAAGAATTCCGCCATCGCCGTTCTCTACTATATCATCCCCGCTAATTTACTGATTGATGTTTTTATTAAAATTGCTATGCTCCTCCATAGTTTGATGTATGTGCAAACATTGCGCTTAGAGAAATTAAAGCTAGAGGGGGACGTTAATGAAAGAACATGAGTTGTATATAAAATACATTATGGCTTGTCGAAAAGGCGATGAAGAAACGATTGCTGGTTTGTTTAAAATGGGATTTAGACCCGATCGGCAACGATTATTACATTTAGCAAAAACAGTTCCGGAACTTAAGAATGCGCTGCTGAATGAAGTGATTATTATAAAAATTGATTCGGGGCACATCGCTGGCCATATTTATGGCGATTATCCCGATCATAAAGCAGGTGTGGTAAGAGGCGATCGTAAAGCTCTGGGTTTTTATCCTCAAAAAGAATTTGGTTTGCAAGCCTTATATGGTCCCGGAAAAATTAGTGATGAGATTAACGAAAGTCGTCGAATTTTCGAAAATCTTCCTACCGTGATGACCCAACTTAGGGTTCCACAAGAGGTAGCCATTCGTTTATCGCAATGGCTTGAAAAAGAAGTGGATGCAGATCGACAATATTCGCTTTTAGCAAGAAATTGTATCGCTTTTACGGATACCGCACTGCAACAAGTGGGATTTGTGGATGGATTAACGGATAAATTTAATGCTCAAGAAGTGGCAAAATTGAAATTTAGGCCAGTCCAATTAGGATTAAATCCCTATTTTAGAGTCGACAATCATGACAATCCTATCCCAGATCTACCTGCTTTAATGGAAGGCAAAAGTAAAGAATGGTTAGTCGCAGTTCGTGATGCAGTCGTACACCCTGCGGCAGTCGAACGCGACAAAGCCAACCGCCATTCGTTTGAAAACCATGTTAATATGTTTTTTAATGAATACCACGGTCCACAATTCTATCAAGCATTCTTAAAAGGAAAAACAATATCTCAAGAAGATTATCTTTGGGTATTGCAAAATCATCTTGGAGGGTACAATATTATTAGAATGGAATATACTCCATTAAGAGCAAAATTGTTGCAATTATGTCGCCCCCCTGAACTGCGTTATTCGCTTCCTTTCAGTTCTGTTGACTCACAGGTTTTTGATTTGGGAGCAAGCGATTGGACATTGGCTGCTATAGATAAAGATAACGATGATGGAAATGGAAGAGCGGTTCTTAAACAAGGTTCTTCTAAAAAAGGATCTTCTGGAATTGAATTGCAACGTTCAGCATTTGAGGGGAACAAGCGTAATCAAAGACAAAAACTATTGGCTTCAATACCTTTGTTGGATACTGTGTCGCTACATTTTGATCGAGAAAAGTTAGATCATTGGGGGGGTGAGAGAAAACAGTTTTCAGAAAGTGTTTTTCAAGCCTTTCCTGGAAAAGGCAGAAGTGGCGCAGTCTTGGTTGAATTGAAAACAAAAGCGGAACAGTTCGAGACAGCTGGAGCAGCGTTGGGCAGAAAACCGGATCGCTTAAGTTCACTGGATCGTTTAAGATCAGCAGCAAGACCAGCGAATGATCCCTCACCTCATCTAGCCAAGGATAAATTCTTAGCCACACCTTTTGTCCCCTCTTTTTCGGCACCTTTTGCTGCGCCCAAACTGTCTACTGTTGTGATCTCTGCTATGGCAGGATCCGGCGCGCCTATGTCAAAATTTAATGACATTGCCGTTGAAAAACATTTGAGTGGAAATGGAAAGCATACGCTGAGTTTCCCATCGTTTGAGCAATTTCAGAGGATGCGAGATAGGCAAACAAACTTGGGTGCTGCAAACAGTGATATTCTTAAGTCAGGATGGCAAGGGGGTGTTACTTCAGATAAAGGAAAGCGGTTGCCTTATCACCCGAGCAAGGCGAGCAATAATCATTCTTTTTCAGCAGGTGGACACCCGAAGAATGTGCAGAGTAGAAGATGATTGGGGTATCGAAATCATCACTATACAATCTGAGGTATCCCCACGAATTCTTTTGTATTTTGATGAAACTACTATAAAAGTAGTAATTATTGATTTAAGATAACACAATGAAATACGTTATCCCCGCTTCCGCGGGGATGACGAATCGAAATTCGTGGGGATACCTTAGTATACAATGACTTGTTTTCATGATATTATTTATAATCCTAATTGAAAAATAAAAACTAGATGATTTATTTATAAGTTAACTTGCTTTGGAGAATAGTCTATGAGTACCACTGCCTCTTCAGTTTCAAAAGCTAATGGTAATGCTGCTGCAGCCGCAGGAGCCACCACATCTGCTCTAACAGAAAGTAAAACAGCGGCGGATATGCCAGAACTCAAATTACATCAACTGGTTAAAACTGGCGATGTAAATGCTGTACGCACTTATCTAGGAAACCCGGGTGCTGGTTTTAACATCAATGCCGTAGACAGAGAAGGTCATAATGCTCTCTGGATTGCTGCAGAAGCACTTAACGAGCCAATGGCAGATCTATTGCTCGCGTATGGGGCTACCGTAATACAAAATACTCAAGCCTACGTGGGTAAAAATAAAAAAGATAAATTCGTGGCAGATACGGCATTAAAAGCATTAAAACAAGTTCAAGCTGAATTGAAAAAAACTCCTCAGAAAATATTTTCAAGTACAATACAAACTCATACTAATCTTTTTAGAAAGTTCAAGGCGCGTTTCAACGTTGAAGTCCAGCCATTTTCCAGTTACGAAACTGGTTCGCTTGAAGACGATGGCAGACTTTTAGTGGGTATCCGCTCTAAAACTCAATTGCTGAGTGGCGCAGAAAATTCCCATGAGCTAAGAGTCACCGATGTTAATGGTCGGGAAACTATAGTCGCTTATAATGGCAGAGTTGTTTCTGGTGATTCGAAAGCAAAATATAAATTACCACCTTTAATATTTTTCATGCATCACAGAGACGATACAACCTTCAAATTAATCGTTAGAAATTTCGAATTCCTGAGGCGGCTGGGCTATTCGAAACTTTGCTTTGAAACCGATCATGACGTCCGTTTGGAAGACATAGATACCGAAAATTATGGAAGGGTATTTAGTGACCCAGCATTTCAAAGAGAACATACGGCAAAGGACATAGAAGAAATCAAGGTTCATCATGAATTTCTTGCTCAAGTAAAAACCCAGCGTCACTGGTTAAAATTCGAAGGCATTGACATGTCATTTGGGATGGGGGCAAGAACATCAGCAACTGCTAAAGCAATCATTACAACGGATGCAATAACCCAAGTGAGAGATGAATTTTTAGCCCCAAGACTTGTTAAAGCAACAGATGAGGCCCAGGGAGGAACCATTACCATTTTAGGATTTGCACATGAAGGCGTATTGTCTCATTTGGTTGCAATGGGATCCGAGAATGCCTTTCAATTTCAAATCTATCATTGCTTTTCATCTCAACATCCCGATGAAAAAAATGAGGCTTATAGAATAGTCAGAGCAGCGGCTGAAAACAAAGGGGGGGTTGGAAAAAATGATACGGCTCATACTAGGTTTAAAACAACAAGATTAGATGCTGCTGTAGAAAACGGCATTTTTATTATGGACTCTACATTTCAGGCCAATATTATATTAGCCGCTCAAACATTGGATCCCAACAAGGTATTAAATGCTTTTGCCCTTGAACCCCAATATGCCATTGTCATAAAATCATCGGACTTGTCTGGTAAATTGGCTGCTTTACAGCAATTGCTGGGTCTACCCTGTGATGCCGGCATCCATGAAAGTGGACGAGTGGATGTTCTTTTGTATTTGAAATCTTTCGAAGACGCTAAAGGACTTAACGCACATATCCATCAAAAACTTCCATTGGTTAAACCCTTGCAATTTTATGTGAGTAGAGATAGCAATAAGGGAGAGTGTGTGGCGGTTATCCCAGATACTAATATGGAAAAAGGAAATGAGCCAGCGATAGTTCAGGCTTTAAAATAAACACAATGTAACCGTTTGTTTAGGGTTGAGTTTTATACAGATTATTTAAAATAGATCTTGTAACGTTGCAAATGAAGCAATGATTTCTTCGCTATATAAAGGACGATAAAGAACGCTTTACTACCTCTTAATGCGTTCTTAACAGCTATATAAAAATACAGCATTATATAAGTTGTCCTTCCCATTTTTCTTAAAATTTGATATTATGATACCTTTCATAAACCAAACTTAATAGTAGCCCTATGAATATTGAGCATTCAATTAAAGATGAACGCACTAAGGCTTTCGATTCCTTAGCGTTGTTTCATCATCAGCATTGTAATTTTGATCATAAATTACAAATCCTGATTTCGATCTTACAATCTCCAAAAGATTACAAATTGGTTGAACGGTTTGATTGGTTAAAAAGAATCTTAGAACCCAACTTTGGCATGGAATTATTGTGGCGTTTGGATCTCATCCCCTTCGATCATTCAAAGCAAACTGAGACCAAAGTCAATACTGGCCATCCTCATGATCTTTTATGTCTGCTGCATTTATGGTGTTTGCTCGATTGTACGGATTCTGTTGAATACATTGCACGTTATTTAGAGCTTACTGTTGAAGAAGTGCAGGAATTAATTCGTGAAATGCATCATACTTTCAATATTGATGGTCTACTTGCTCGGGTTCGGCAATATTATGATGAGAACAAGAAAAATGCTTTTTCGTATGAATATCAAAAGAAAAATGAAATTTTAGGAATCGATATTGCCAATGAGCCAAAAGACGTAGCAGAAAATCGTAAGTTAAGATTACGAAGAAAATATGGCTGTTTAGCCAATTCCTATGAAGTTGGTGATAAACCCATTTAACTTTTGGAGAACGGAATTGAATACAAGTCCTATTTCGGTTGATGAACTTAAAAGAATTGAAAAGAAGTACAATGCAGTTGGGCAAAAAATTTCCAATACCATCGTACAAATGATGGGTTCTTGGAGATTTATTTTGGTACAAACTTTTTTAATGGTTATCTGGATAATTGTTAATTTTATTGCCATCGTGGAACACTGGGATCCCTATCCTTTTATATTATTAAATTTACTTTTATCGATTCAAGCGGCTTATGCGGCGCCCATTATTATGATGAGCCAGAACCGACAAGCTGCTCATGATCGTTTAGAGGCACATAAGGATTTTTTAATTAATCAAAAATCTGAAAAAGAAATTCGTTTAATTATTAGTAAGCTTGAAGAGCAACATCAGCAAATTTTGAAGCTGCAACAGTTGTTGATTGCAAGAGAAGAAAATGCTTCAAGGGTTACTTGAAGATAAGGTTCTATTTTTTATTATTTATTGTGTGCTTTCATTGTGTGCTTTCATAATTGTTGGTTTCATATCCGTTATCAATCTCAGCGTTTGCTGTTTTAAATGAAACTTTGGGGAGCTGAACGACGATGGCTGCAATACCGGCGACCCCTAGCAAAAAGCAATAATAGACATTAGGCACAATGGCGAGGGGTGAAATTCCGGCAAGGGATCCGGCCATCAATACTTGAGCGCTGTACGGCAGGATCCCTTGAAAGGTACAGGAAAAAATGTCAACTAAGGTGGCTGCTCTGGCCGCGGGTACCTTATATTGCTGCGCAATGGAATGGGTTGCTTTTCCAGAAAGAATAATGGCAACTGTATTGTTAGCAGTGCAGATGTCGGAAAAACTGGTAATCGAAGCAATAGCGCTTTCGGCGGTTCGGCGGCTCATTTTTTCTTTGGAACGAGAAAGGGCGTTTAATAAAATATTAAAAATTTCAAAGCCACCGTTCGTCTTCATTAATTCGCCAAGCCCGCCCATTAATATAGACAGGATTAATATTTCAGACATACTGTTGTAACCGTCAAAAATATTTTTTGCAAGGGATATTAAGCTGTAGGAAGGGAGCGTCCAAAGACCAATGCCAGCCGCTAAAAGGATCCCAAAGATTAGAACTAGAAATACATTACACCCTGTTAAAGCAAGACATAAAACAGCTAAGTAAGGTAGGCATTGCATTATTTTACATTCTGCAACCGGACAAAGTGCCGTTGAGGTTGGTGTTTCTGGAGACGATAAGCCTAGTTCCAAGCCTAATCCAAATTCTGAACCTAAACCAAATCCTAATAGTGTAAGAACAATCAAAGTTACACCCATGGCTGGGAGAGCAATTATTAAGTTATTTTTGAATTTTTCATATACCGAACAACCATGAATTTGCGTTGCAGCAATTGAGGTATCTGAAATCATGGATAGATTATCCCCAAACATGGCTCCCCCTATAATTGTTCCCATAGTCAGCGGCAAGGGGAGGCCCATGGAAGTTGCAATTCCCACGGCAATAGGACCGATGGCAGCGATGGTGCCCATGGAAGTTCCCATGGCGGTAGATATTGCGGCCGACATGAGGAATAAGGTGGGCAAAATAATTTGTTGAGGAACGAGGTTGAGAGCAAAATTAACAACCGAGCTGACTCCCCCGATGCCCTGCAGCACTGTCGAGAAAGCGCCTGCCAGTAAGTAGATTAAGCACATGATTATAATATTGTTATCTCGGGCTCCTTCGAGAAAAATGTTCAACTTTTTTTGAAAGGGTTTGCGAGTCAATAACATCGCGATGATAATGGATGGGAGAATAATCACGGAAGCTGAAACTTGGTAAAAGGCATTCACTTGAGCTTGCAGACTAAAATAGACGCCGGTGCCAATGAATAGGATAAAAAAAATCATCAATGGAGATAGTGCCAATAGGCTGGATAAAATTTTAGATCGCATATTGAGCCACCCTCTGATAAGATAAACAATTATCTTATCTTAAATCCTAACTAACCTATTGAGGTATTGTCAACAGGCTCGAACATCTGCTCTCCTATATACGACTCCCTCTGTTTCATTTTGAAATTTCTCATACAACGCATCAAATTTTTTGGCAACCTCAACATAGCCTTGTTCAATCCCTTTGAATAATACGGGTGGGATGGCCTTTCGTACAGAAGGAGCACTGCATTGTTTCAAAGCATATTTTCGATCGCATAAAATAAAGAGTTGCAACCAAAGCTCTGAATATTTTTCGGCAGCGGTAAAGCACTCGTTATCGGTAATGTTGGAATTGTTTTCCTTAAAAATCTTATAAATATTCATATAAATAATGGCACGAATCCCAACTTCAGAGGACTTCCAGGTGCAATTGCCAACTTTCTGTTTATTCATGGGGATATGTGCAATGGGTCTTACGTCACAACAGTCTTTTAAAAATGCGCCTGTTAACTCCTTGTCGTCAAAAGGAACTTTCATTGAATTGATAAACCTGGGTGCCCATTGATCTTGAAATTTTTTCTTATCCTTAATTTTGTATATGGAAAATCCACCCGTTGAAAAGGGATCTCTGGGGCTAGCAGTCCCACCACAATTGATGCGGACGCAAAGATCGTCGTGAAATAGATATGTTATGGCGTGATCCCCCGGTTTCTTTGTGCTGGTTAATGTGGGGATCACTGAAATTCCGGAAAGATCCAAGGCTTGTTTAAGTTCTGACTGACGTTCAACTTGTCCAAAACTCGATACATTGGCTTGAACAAGTGCCGCTAACAATTGATGATCGTCTGGACTGTGAGATCGCTTGCCGGCCTCTAGAAAAATTTCATTTATAAGAGTTTCAAGCTTTTTAAGACAATCCGCATCGTTCATAAAGACATTGTTGTAGGAATGGACAATTTCTTCCCCTGTGATTCCCTGACGATTACCTTCTAATCGAATTTTGTATCCTTTGATTGCCATTAAATGAGCATCAACGACACTCATTGGTAACCGGCTTTGCGTTAGTAGTACGGAAGCTTCTTCATCCATTTTAACTTCATGAGAAGTATATAAATTTCCGAGTTCATTTCTGTGAGCCGCTAAGTTGATGGTTTTTAATAATTGCCAATCTTCTTTTACCACGGCGGGCAAATCAAAGAAGTGCCAATCGCTCATTCGGAAACTATTGGCAAGCAAAGCTAAAACAGATCGCGTATCTCCAGAGGCTTGCCTGCCAAATGTTAATTTTAGATTGGCGCCTGAACGAATCAATACATTGATAATCTTGATGAGCTCTTCTTGTCCTTTAATAGAATAACTTGCAGAATCTGCCCCACCGGCCCTTTCTTTTAGATACATAATCGCATGTATAATTGGAGTTAGATTCGGTTCAAATTCATAATTCGGATCAGCGCCCATTTTGAGGAGTTGTTCACAGAGTTGTAAACTTGGGATATTAATGGCATCTTTAAGAAGCTTATTGAGATTAAACTGTTTACTTAGGCCCTTAGCGGCAATGTGTTGTAATAACAAAGTTGCATTTTCAACGTTAACTTTATTTACCACGGGATAGTTGCTTTGAGAAATACGCAGTGAATCAGTATTGTTTTTTAAGGATAGATCTAAAATTGTTGAATGAGTTCCCGGCATTTTTACGGTTAGATCAATAGAATCTTCTTCTAACAACATCTTTAAGAAAGCAGGTTTTCCAAACATAACCGCGTGTTGTATTAATCGATGATTAGCTAAATCGGGGAGATTAACGTTAAAATCTTTGTTTTTCTTTGCCTCAATCAATAATTTTTGAAAGGTTTCAATATCATCCAAAAAGATTGCATCTCGCAATAAACGAATGAAGCAAGTGGGATTCAACGTAGCGGGAAGTTTAACTCCTGCATTAAACAGTAAAAAATAAATTCTGGATGAAAAAAATCCTTTTGTCTGCGCATGTTCGAAGAGCGTTTTTCCCTCAATAGGGAGGTTGAAATCATAGTCGGGAGAAACTTGTTTGATTTCAGCGATTAATTTTTGAGCGTCGAGAACTTGACTGTTTTCGATATAGTTAGCAAGCCGTTTCAATTTTTCTGAACGTTCATTCTTTAATTTCGCTTCTCGAGCCAAACTTTGAAGTTTTTGTTGCCAGACCTGTAATTCAGCAGCAAATAATTTTATTTGTTCTTCATATTCCTTATCGAGTTTCTGACTGAGGATAAATTGTTTTATTGAGTCATCTTTGTTTAAGAAAAGGCATTTTAAACAAATTCTTAAATGCATTAAGTGTTCCATGTCCTCACGGAATGATTGTTTTGTAGAGTCTTCTGTCATCGATAGATTCTGAGAAAGACGAAATTCTCTTAATAAAAACGTAATTTTTTTAAAGGACTCTTTAACACCTGGAGGGCCGTCGATGGCTTCAAAGATTGAATTTGTTTTTTTGATGATTTCATCACATTCTTTAACGTCTAAAGTTTTGAACGGGGTTCTAAGAAAAACTTCTAATTGAGATTTGTCCCTTTGGTTTAGATAGGGGTAAAATTGAAGTAATAATTTAATTGCAAAGAGATGTTCCGATTCTAAAGAAAAGGTGTAGGCTCTCTTTTCGAGTGGATTGCCTGGCATTCGGTCTCTCCAATAAGCTAATAATTATGAGATAATCGTAATATTTACGATTATTAATTGAGTATTTACATATCCGAATTCAAGTATCCGAATATCCAAGTATCCGAATATCCAAGTATTCGAATATTCAAGGATTCGAATATCCAAATATCCGAATCCGAATATGTGAATACTAAAATTCATTCAAGTGAATACAATCAAGTGAATACAATCAAGTTAATAATAAATACTGAATTATAGAATAACGAAGCAACTCGTTTTTTAATATAAGGAAGATGTCTTAGACGTTTTGTTATGAAAAGAAGGAGTTAAATAATAATGATAATTAAAATTAGAATATTATAAAGGGTTAAATGACGCAGCAGCTTAAATCAAATTCTTGTCGTTCATTGATTTGTTTAGCGCGTTCATGTTCTGTAAAAGTTAAAAAACGTATATTCACGCGATGCTTACTGCCTGAAACCTCGGGATAGACGCCCGAGTTGGGTGGCATACAGATCCTTAATAGTTGACAAGGGTTTTGGCTGTCTAAAACTCTTTGATAAAAACCGTTTTCTGCAATTTGCCGATCGAATAAGGCTGAGCTTCTAAGCATCGATAGCAATAATTCAATGCTATTTTTTAAAGGACTTAAATCTGAGCTCCACCGAGATAAATATTCATTACGAAGATCTGTGGGTTGATTAACTAGGTAATGGTAGGCCGGTAAATCGAAACCACAGGTTCCAGCAAGGGCCGCCCGTTGACGAATACTGTTTAAAAGTTCAAGATCTCGGACTTCCGATAGGTTTTTACTGGGGGCTTCTTGGAGTTGTTGAATATGATCCGATAGTTTTTCAAGAATGGCGTCTAGACGAAGTTTATCAACGGCTGGGGCATCGAATAGTTTTGATAAACCACTGATCTGTCGGTCGAGTTCCTTAAGCAGTTCGGATCGAACGTCGGTACGTTCTAAAACCGTTAATATTTCAATAAGAGCCGTAATCCCTGCTTGGGTCTCGACGGGGTTAGTGCCGTGCAGAAAGAACTGCACATTATGAAAGAAATGCTCAAGCCTCAGGAAAACCCGAATTCGCTCGTTTAGAGGGTGTTCATATACAATTGCGCTGGACATGTGGGTACTATAACAGATACTGAGTTTTTGTCGAACTGGAATGTTAGGTAGGGCCGGCATGGGTCTTTTTTAGATGTCAGACACGTTCGGAAAGCAATCGAAATTGGGTAATCGTTCACGCACTACCCATAGGAACGGTGTCTGACACCTAAAAGGCTGGGACCCCACATTATTAGTTGTTTAACTCATGGTAATGACGGTGTAAAGCATTCACCTTTGATTTTAAATCCTCCAATGATCCATCATTAACAACCACATCATTGGCTTTAGCAAGCCGATCGCTTCGATTTGCTTGAGTCTTGAGAATGTCCTGAATGGCTGTGTGAGGCACTCCATCGCGGGCAGCTACCCGTTCAATTTGCAAAGATTCGTCGCAATCAACGACAAGGATCCGATCGACCGCATGCTCAAAATGGGTTTCAATCAACAACGGGATCTCGACGATGATGTAATTGTGAGAATGTTGTTCAGAATAATGCCCGGCTAAAATTTTTTCACGCAAACGTAAAATTTCTTCTTTTGCCAGGGGATGGAGTAGACTTTCAAGCCAGAGTCGCTCGGAAGCCGATTGAAATATCAAGGATCGAAGTTTTGAACGATTTAGACTGCCATCTTGATTAAGAATGGATTCTCCAAAATGTTGGACTATCGCCTTTAAAGCTGGTTGGCCGGGTGCGACTAACTCTCGGGTAATTTGATCAGAATCAATCACTGGAACATTCAATTCTCGAAAAAGTTGTGCCAGGGTGGATTTCCCACAACCAATTCCACCTGTTAATCCCACAATCATAGTCCAATCATCCTTAGGTAAAGGTGAGTGAGAGTTTCACCCCAGATAAGGGCCACAAAGCCTCCGAACGCTAGGAAAGCCCCAAAGGGTAGCGGCGTATTTCGACTTGCCTTATTTGTCAGCATGAGACCGATGCCCCAAACTGCACCTATGAACGATGATAAAAGAACTATCAATGGCAGCATCCCTAAGCCTAACCATGCGCCCAGCATGGCCAATAATTTGAAATCCCCATGCCCCAGTCCTTCTTTTTCGGTTAGGACTTTGTATATCCAATAAACCGACCATAACAATAAATAGCCACACAGGGCTCCTAGGACTGCAGAGTAAAAGGGTTGAAAAGTTCCAAAAAAATTGCACAACAACCCGAATCCAATAAAAGGGAGAATAATAGAATTTGGCAGAAGCAAATATTCAATATCGATAAATGCCAAAGCAATCAGCGCCCACGTGAATAAAAGTGCAGCAAGGGTAGCCAAGGTAAAGCCAAAACGGGTTGCGACGACAATAGAAAGAACACAGGTAATGACTTCGACGACCGGATAACGAAAAGAGATAGGGTTTTTGCAATAACGACAACGTCCCAGTAAGCGATAGTAACTCCAAACGGGGATAAGATCGGGGATGGAAAGCGAAGATTTACAACGAGGACAATGCGAACGAGGAATACAGAGCAGCAGATACTGAGAAGGGATGGATTGCTGCAATGCGGCAGGGAGGCGAGAAATCACCACATTAAGAAAACTTCCAACGGCTAGGCTTATTAGGCCAATGCAGAAAATGTACAGGAAGGTCGATATTTGCAGGAAATCTAACATCGATGATACGTCCTTGATGCGCTATAACAATTTTAGAACAAATTTGGGATTAGATCAGTCAAATGAAACAAAACTAAGTCAAAATTAAGACAAAACTAAGTCAAAATGAAGACAAGCTTAAAACAACACTCAAAACAAAGCCCCCATATTAAACATAGGTAAATAGAGAGCAATCACCAAACTTCCTACGCCTAACCCCAATACTACCATCATCAGGGGTTCTAACAATGTTGTCAATTGCATAAGTTTAGCATTGAACTCTTCTTCGTAGAGATCGGCAATTTTTTCTAAGAGAGTCTCAAGCGATCCGGATTCTTCTCCAATGCCAATCATTTGAATGACTATTGGGAAGAAAAAGTTCGTTTTTTGCATGGCGGCTTGTAAACGCAGACCTTGATTAAGCATGGTAATTAGAGTTTGCATGTTCTTCTTATAAATGGGATTGTTTGATATTTTTGCAATCGTTTCGATGGCATTTATTAATGGAAGACCAGAGGCTTGTGTGATGGCCAATGAACTTGCAAAGCGAGCCATCATATTTATTTTGTATAGTTTGGAAACGACAGGTAATTTTAAATATAGGAGATTAAGCAGGTGTTGAACACTGTGTTTGAAGGCAGGGATTTTAGTATGTAAAATTTTAATTGACAGAACTAAACACAATAAAACCAACAATAGTAGTATGCAATTCTGTTTTAAATATCGAGATAGTTTCAAAAGGGCATGAGTAATAAAGGGAAGTTCTAAGTTAAAACTTTCAAACAGTTCTTGAAAAATGGGAACAACATTGAACATTAGAACAAATACAAGAATAAAGCTAATCACGAGGACGCAAGCGGGGTATGTTATTGCAATCTTGAGTTTACGTTTAAAAGTTTCTAATTTTTCATGATGGCTAGCTATTTTAATTAAGATGAGATCGAGTGTGCCGGAATGCTCACCAATTTCGATTAAACCACTGTAGAGAGGGTTGAAAATAGTTGAGTAAGATCTTAAGGAAGAAGAAAAAGTATTTCCGACCGAAATATTATGATGGATTTTTTTTATAATGGCTAGGAGTGGGGATTTTGGTAGAGATTTTGCAAATCCTTGTTCAATGACCTGAAAGGAATGAGATAAGGGGACACCAGCAGAGGTTAACGTGGACAGTTGTCTGAAGAACAACGACAGCTCTTGGGATCGGATTTTCTTTCTGTTTCGACAAAAGGTGTAAATGCACATAGAGATAATATCTAAGGAATTATTGGGAAAGGAAATAGGGTAAATAGCGGGGTTGGCTTGTCTCTTGTCTCGGCCTGACACCTTCAAAATTTTGTTGTAGTTTTATTTTTGTGAATTTATCATGCAAAAAAATGGAAGTCATTCGCATTGAGGTGATGTAATGAAGTGCCAGGTCGAGACAAGAGAAATGATATTTGCACAATTTGTATTTCTATATTCCGCTATTTGTCGGATATTTGTTTAAGTGTGTGGATGTTTAAATAATGTTTTTTAGAAATAAGTAAGTGATCGAATGCCTCGAGAAGTCAGAATTGAATATCCTGGAGCATGGTATCATGTGTTCAATCGTGGTGCAGGCCGTCAGACGGTATTTGAAAATCAACAACACTATGAGTTATTTCTTGAATTGTTGTCGGATGCCTATAGTCGGTTCGAGATACAAATTCATGCCTATTGCTTGATGGATGATCATTATCATTTGCTAATTCATACACCTCTTCCAAATTTGGGAGTGGCGATGAAACATATCAATGGCTTATATACTGTACGACACAACCGATTGGTAAAAAAAAAAGAGGGTGCATTATTCAGAGGTCGATATAAGGCGATTTTAATTGATTCTGAAAATTATGTATTACAACTCAGTCGTTATATTCATTTGAATCCGGTGCAAGCCCAAGTGGTAGCCATTCCAGAACGGTATCCGTGGTCAAGTTATCAATATTTTTTGGCTCAACAACACAAACCTCATTGGTTATTCATTAGAGAAGTTTTAAATCGTTTTGAAAGTCCTTCTTCAGAAAATTATAAAAAATTTGTTATGGAGGGCATTGAGTTGGATAAAAAAATGAAGGAATTCATTGCCAGCGTCAAACATACGGGAATTCTAGGATCAAGCAGTTTTTCTAAAAATATATTAGAAACAATGAGCAATAAAACTCGATTGGATAAAATACCGGGGTATCCTGAACTTAAGAGTCAAGCGTTTCCCACGATAGACGCTGTGATTAAAGCAACGGCTTTGTGTTTTGAGGTCTCTTTTTCAGAGATTATAGACAGTAATAAAACGGTAGAAAACTTGCCCAGAAAAGTTGCCATGTACCTTGCCTATTTATTGACTCATCAAAACCGAAAAGTCATCGCGCGAGCCTTTGGCAACGTTTCGAATTCTGCTGTTTCAAAAGCCTATGAAAGAGTCGAGGAACTGATGGGTAAAGATGAACAACTGCGTGAAAAAATTAAGTCCTTAAAGTTCAACTTGTCTCTTGTCTCGGCCTGACACCATCAAATATTTCTTGTTTTCGTTAGGAAATGATGGATAAAATTGAAAATGCGCGAATTTGTTTGAAGTGTAAGTTTTGAGGCTGTAAGTTTAGAGAGGAGAAATTTTATGGGATTAGAGTTAAATGTTTTACAACATTATAATCCAAAAAATGACATTGAAATACGTTGGGACGAGAACAATGAAACACATACCTCTGGGATTGGAACCAGCTATCTTGGGGGTCGACCCTATATTGAAGGCGGTGGAAGTTATAATGTATGCAAAAGTTATAAGATAACGTTTATATATCATAATCCTGGCAGTATTCAACCTCAAACACTTAGAGTGGATACGATAGACAATTACTGGAGTAACTCAGCGATTAATGCTCAAGTGGTGCAAGTCACAGGCATTAAGCCCTATGCCGATGGATGTTGTTCCGTTCCTTACTCCTCACCCTGCACGGATGCCTGTACTGCAATGACTATGGCGTGTTGTCTCTGCGGTGGTTTTTTATGCTTATGTTGTGTTTGGTCCAGTCGTGATGCGACAATCAACAATAATAAAATTATCTATCAACGAAAGCTGGACGAACTTGCAAAAGACAAGATGTCTAGAGAAGTTGCCCGGTTGCTACAAGAAGTTGATACCAGTCTTAGTGCACGATTAAAAAATATCCAGGATCAACAACAGCAACTACAAAGACAACGCGCTGCAAATGATCCCCTGAGTCTTCCACCTGGAACAGGGGGAGGCGCGCAGGTTAGTCCAGAACAATTGAGACAGTTTGCAGAATTCCAGCAATTTCAAAGAATGCAAGCGCTTGCTGTTAACTCGGCTGCATCTTTCCCGGCGGCTGTGGCTGCGTCTTCTGGTAGGCCTGCCGCGCCCAGTCCATCGGCACCTTCTGGTTCAGTGATGGCTTTATCGGTTGATGCAAGTGGCGGGGTAGGTGCGCGCGCTAAACCTGTGGCAGTTGCAGCCAATCGAGCCTAGGGTTGATTGCTTGTGAATTGTTAATTCCTTTTTTCACCGGCTCTCTCGTTCACGGTTTTTCATCCCACAACTCGATAAACTTCTTCCAATGAACTTATCCCAAGCTCTACTTTATGCAAAGCGGATCTGCGCAAATCCCACATCCCTTCCTTCACTGCTAGATGCTTTAATTCAATGACACTTGCATTGTTTAGAATTAAGTTTTGGATTTCAGTAGAGATTGGCATACATTCATAGATGGCTGTGCGGCCCGAATATCCTAATTTACAATGTTTGCATTGATTGGGTTCTAGATTTGGAGAAAATTGTTGGGGAAGAAGACTTGTAATTTTGCAATGCGAACATAGTAATCGTATTAGTCTTTGCGCTATCACCAAGGAACAGGAAGTCGCTAATTGGTAGGGTGGGATTCCCATGTGAAGTAATCTATTAATGGTTTCGACAGCACTATTGGTGTGCACGGTCGATAAAACAAGATGGCCTGTTTGTGCCGCCTGAATCGCAATGGAGGCTGTCTCCAGATCTCGAATTTCACCAATCATTATCACATCGGGATCTTGTCTTAAAAAAGATCGTAGTGCATTTGCAAACGTAAGGCCTGCCTTTAGATTGACATTAACTTGATTTATACCCGGCAAATAAATTTCAATCGGATCTTCACAACTGATAATATTCCGATTAATGCTGTTTAGAAGGTTTATCGAAGAATACAGTGTTCGCGTTTTGCCACTTCCTGTGGGGCCTGTTACCAAAATCAACCCTTGAGGTTTTTGTAGGTGATTTAATAATAATTCTTTTTGAAACCCTTCAAGCCCAAGATCGTCGATATTAAATTTCTTTGATAAAAATTCCAAAATTCGTATCACTATTTTTTCTCCAAACAATGTTGGGCAGCTGCTGATACGAAAATCGATCCCTTTTAATTCTGAGATATCATCAATCTTAAAACGACCGTCTTGTGGCAACCTGCGTTCAGAAATATCTAAGTTTGATAAAATTTTTAATCGGGAAGTCAGTCTGGGTGCAAGCTTCAGTGGCAAACGAGCAGTTTCATGAAGAATTCCATCTTTTCGAGAACGAATTCGATAGGAATTTTCATAAGGTTCAAAATGCAAATCCGAGATCCCAAGTAAAACAGCATCAATCAATATTTGATTTAAATAACGTATGAGGGGTTCTTCTCCCAAATCCGTGGGTGGAAGAGCATGGGTGGAATTTAAGTGCATGGTTTTGGCGAAAGAGTGATCGTTTATATTCATAGAGGATCAATTACATAGAGGATCAATTAGATCTATGCTGTTCATAATAAGAATTATGGGAAAATTTTTAATTGATTGGAATTGGATAAATAACGGAGTGAGGTGAGGTTTATCGATTTTATAGGTTTATTTTTTTATTTTATTGAGTTCTAAGAGCAGCAAGTCCAGACAACTAATAATACTTCGTCAATCTACTATTAAGCTGATTTCCTATTATTGTCAATTGTCCGAACTTGACTCTATTTGCACCTACTTAGACGTAGATTTTCTTCTTTTTAACCGGAGCAGCAGGTGCTGGAGCAGCAGCAGGTGCTGGTGCGGCAGCGGCAGCGGCAACGGCTGCAGGAGCAAAGACCACAGCAGCGGGTGCAGCAGGAGCTGGAGCGGCAGGTGCAGCAGCAGCGACAGCAGCAGGAGCTGGAGCGGCAGGTGCAGCGGCAGCGACAGCAGCAGGTGCTGGAGCGGCAGGTGCAGCAGCAGCGACAGCAGCAGGAGCTGGAGCGGCAGGTGCAGCAGCAGCGACAGCAGCAGGAGCTGGAGCGGCAGGTGCAGCAGCGGCGGCGGCAGCTGGAGCGGCAGGTGCAGCAGCAGCGGCACCAACAACATGAGCGGCAGCAGGAGCGCCAACTCTACGACCACCAGCTGGTGCGTGAGGAGCAGCAAGAGCGTGAGCGACAGCAGCCAGGGCAGCACCGATAGCAGCTGCAGGACCTACGGGAGCAGCAGGAGCTGGAGCGGCAGGTGCAGCTGGAGCAGCAGCAGCGACAGCAGCAGGAGCTGGAGCAGCAGGTGCAGCTGGAGCGGCAGCGGCGACAGCAGCAGGAGCTGGAGCGGCAGGTGCAGCTGGAGCAGCAGCAGCGACAGCAGCAGGAGCTGGAGCAGCAGGTGCAGCTGGAGCGGCAGCGGCGACAGCAGCAGGAGCTGGAGCGGCAGGTGCAGCTGGAGCAGCAGCAGCGACAGCAGCAGGAGCTGGAGCAGCAGGTGCAGCTGGAGCGGCAGCGGCGACAGCAGCAGGAGCTGGAGCAGCAGGTGCAGCTGGAGCAGCAGCAGCGACAGCAGCGACAGCAGCAGGAGCTGGAGCAGCAGGTGCAGCTGGAGCGGCAGCGGCGACAGCAGCAGGAGCTGGAGCTGGAGCTGGAGCGGCAGGTGCAGCAGCAGCGACAGCAGCAGGAGCTGGAGCAGCAGCAGCGACAGCAGCAGGAGCGGCAGGTGCAGCAGCAGCAGGAGCTGGAGCAGCAGCGGCGACAGCAGCAGGAGCGGCAGGAGCGACAGCAGGAGCTACAGGAGCAGCAGCAGCGGCAGCAGCAGGAGCAGCAGCGGCAGCAGCTACAGCAAGTGCATATGTATCTAAAGCTGCAGCAAGCGCAGCATCTGAAACGTGGCCAGCACCGTGAGCAGCAACTAGAACACCGTGAGCAGCGTCGAAGGCTTCTTGATCTGCATCAAGAGGAACAGCACCTACAGCACCTATAGCGAGAGCAGCGTTATGAGCTACAGCAGCAGCGCGAGCGCCAGCAGCGGCAGCAATAGCAGCTTCAAGATTAGCATCTGGGATAGCAAATGGAGCTACAACTGGAGCGCCAGCAGCAGCGGCAGCAGCAGCGTCATGGTTAGCTTTGTCAGCATAAGCTTTAATAGCTTCGGCAAGACCTTTAGGATCAACAGGTGCAGCAGCAGGAGCTGGTGCGGCAGGTGCAGCAGCGGCGGCAGCTGGACCAGCAGGTGCTGCAGCAGCAGCTGCTGCAGCGACGGGAGCGATAGCGGCCATAAAATTTCTCCTTCAAAATAATTAAAAGTAAGTTAATAGTTCCACAACGAAATTACCAAGTCAATAGGTCGAATTAAAAAAGACAAATATTTACTAAGTTTAATAACTTTAATGTTCGGCTTATTATAATTATTGTTAAACACTCTATTTTTTAGCAAAAATTCAGATAAAAAAATGCGAATTGCTATTTTTATTAAGGATTATCAATCCACAAAGTTGTTTAACTATTTTAGTGTTTGCTTCGATATAAAATTGAAAGTTTGAAATTGAGTTACTAGTTTTGTACGCGTAAAAAGATGAAAGTTATTCAACTGTTTTTGATAACAAAGTGGTTGGTAGCAGTTGGTAGACTTGGTTTATAGTTCAGCCTAGAGAATAGTTGTTGTAGAACTAACTTGAGGTGAAAGAGGTTTGTGATCATGTTAGTGAATACGACGACTGATGTGGTCGCCATATTTGAAAATTAGACAAACTGCAATTGATTTTCAAATATACAGGATTTTCAAATATACAGATTTAAGATTAATTGATCTCAATCCCATAATGCAACGATTGGAATCCATGGCTATTATTCTTTTTAAGGATCCTTGATAAACAAAAAAACAACTTGGCACAAAAAATTGAAAATGCGAAACTATTAATGACATCTAAATTACATCTATGCCTGCATTATCAATACGACTATTAGAGTTAGTAAAGCGATCTGGACAATTAAGTATATCTCAGATTGAAAAATTAACAGGAGCACCTTGTTCTCAAGTTTAATCACGTCTTCGTGAATTGGTTGCAAACCATCATCTTATTCGCGGTGGTAAGGGGCAAGGAGCATGGTATACCCTGAATCTTAATTAGGCTGCAACTTTAAAAATAATTGAAGAAGTGAACTATGTTCATGCGTGCATATGCAAGCTTAAACATTAGTAGGATTATAACGTTAGCAGGATTATTCTGAGGAGTTGTTGATTGGAATGATCTCACCCCCGGCACCTGAACCGCTGTTGTCTTGTCTCGACCTGGCACTTTTCACGAGTGTATGTCTTACAGATTAACAAGCAAAAAAGCTGATTTAATGTTTTACAATCATTGTTAATATCTCATACGATTTGCATAGATTGAATGTGTGTAGGAAAGTTCTGCTGAATAGGGGAATGTTTTACAACAAGGTTAAATATTCTTTTATTTATAGAATAACTGCAGTAAGGAAGTATGAAATGGAAGTCACGGCAGAACTTCAAGCTCAACTTAAGGGCATTAAGTCGGCACAAACACTGGTGCCTGGGTATCCCCAATTAGCTCTACAAGCTCTAATTTTACAGAACCCGGATGGAAAAAAAGAAAAAGTTTATCGACACTCCATTCCTAATGGAGGCGATGCCGGTTATCATGCAATCGGTATTTCACGTAAAACATTTGTTGAACAGTTATTGAAAAATTCCAATGATCCGACCATTCGAAGCCTAGTGGCTCCGGAAATTGAATATATGCTAATTAATGGGTTGATTGATCAGAGCTTGGGCGGAGAACTTGACCATAATATTTACGGTGATGAAACTAATTTAGAAGAGGTGATGAAGAAATTTTTTCAAGCAAAAAGAGAATTTGAAAACATTTATTTGCAAATTGTTGGCCCCAAAACACTTCTAGTTAATATAAGTCAAATAGCCTTTGAGGCGTATGTTGATCAGATTAAAGGGCTAAGTCCTAGTGCAAGCTCTTCATTAAAGGAAGCGTATAAGAAATTTCTTCAGGCTAAAACAGCAACTAAGAAGGAATTGGTTGCGTTATGCCGAACTCAAGAAGTGTTCATGGCTTATGTGAGAGCCTATATTTCAAAGCCTGGAAGCCGATTAATTTTTTTTCATGCCATGAGAGGTGAAGTTTGTACCTCGAGTTTGGATGCAATCGCTAGACTAAATAATTTAAATATACGAATTTGGGGAAAAGCGAGCCGTCGAGGAGCTAACACCTTAAGTTATTATAAAATTTGCCATCTTCCTGCTAGTAAAAAAACCGTTGATGTGTTTTTCCACAACAATCATTATGATGCATTAAAATCAGATCCCAATCTTGATTTAAGTGCGAGTGTTGCTTTAAACCCAAATTCGGGGGTTGTATCGAATGGCTGTGTGGAAGATAAAAAGCGTAATTCCGATGAGACTGCTCGAAACTTATGTCAAGCGCTTATTTCAGACAATGTTAATGCTGCAAAAGATTTTTTAAGAAAAGAAGTAAATCTATTTGATGCCTTAAATTCAGAACCCATCGCTTTAATTAACCATCCCTTGTTAGGGAGAAGAAATGGTTTTAGACAAACCTTGACGGATTTTGCAGAAATTCAACAGGCGTTTAAGGATAGGGTATTGTCTGAAGTTGCAGCGCGAGCGCTGACAAGCTTGTTGGAAAGAGATTTATTTACTCATTATTACCCAAATAAGAATATCAAAAAATTGATTACACATTTTTCTGAATATACTGATGAGGAAATTAACTCTGGAATTCTACATTCAGCTGTTAAGAAAGGAGATTTGACTGGTACGCAACTCTTGGTTGAAGCAGGTGTAGATGCCTGCATCATGGATAAAAAAGGAAAGATAGCCAGCGAGATGGGGCGGCATCTTAAACAAAACAAAGCGCTAGAATATATTATTCCTGTCATTGAAAAAACCAATGCCTTGTTGGAAAATCTTGTCTTAAGTGAAGTAGATATCCCAGGGTTTTTGAGGCAAAATCGCATTCATGTCGATCAAGTCATTTCTTATGGACAGATGACTGCTTTACTTTTTGCAGCGATGGTTAATCGTGCCAGGGTTAAGCCTTTAATAGAGGCGGGTGCAGACCCTAACCAAATTAAGCATATAAAGCTTCCAAATATCGATCATCTTGTTGCACCACTTATCGCCCCTCTTATAGGTCCACATGTGGTACCACCTGTAGCGCTACATGTAGCACTACCTCTTGTAGCACTACCTGCAGTGCCACATGCCGATCCACTTAGAAATCAAGCTATAAACCCTCTCGCACCCGCGCCCCTTCACGAAATTAAAAACATCGATGAGGCAATTAGAACTTTAGGCGGCAAGGATAAAATAAAGGTTGCTGAATTTTTGAAGGAAAAAGGTCTTGATGTAAATCAAGCGGATTCAGAGGGAGCAACGGCCTTGGAATGGGGAGTTATAACAAGATCTCCCAATGTTAAAGAGCTATTGTTGTTGGGCGCGGATCCGAACAAAAAAAGAACCGTCTTTAAATTTGTAACGGCAACACCAATTGCGCATGCCATACTCGGCGAAGTTTCGTCGTTAGACATGGTAACCGATTTGGTTGAAGGGGGTGCTGATGTCAACCAAGACTGTTTTTTTGAAGGATGTGGATTTGGGGGAAA
>Ga0207154_1021_pt1 | contig 24660 bp, 25 predicted proteins | sample Alteio_BWMinHeat_28_FD_153576 | JGI IMG/M metagenome (GOLD analysis project Ga0207154, IMG submission 153576) | Enriched cells from forest soil in Barre Woods Harvard Forest LTER site, Petersham, Massachusetts, United States -... | ecosystem: Environmental > Terrestrial > Soil > Temperate forest >... | reverse complement strand
TTCCAATGGTGTTCAGCGTTGTTAAAGGGGCTTCCGTTTTTAGACTGGATTGACAGTTGGGATCCAAAATCTCAAGCCATTATAATGGTAGCTAAGCGTTTTGATGCCGCAGCAGCACATGCAAACTTACCAGAATGGATAGAAAAGTGTGAATTCCATAATTATCGTACCATTTGGCACGCTATTTTGCATGTGGATGAGAACGAACGAAATGCCTTGCTTGAACGTGCCGGGGTTAAGCCGTTGGGGCATCGAAGTTTGGAATGTGAACCCTGTGTTAATAGTACTGAAGAGGATCTTGCACGGTTACATCCAAGGGATAAGGAAAAAATACAGCGTTTGGAACAAGAAATATCTGAAAAACTGTTTGAGGGATCTTGTGAGAAGAAAAAGAATTATTTAGATTTATTTTACCGAGGGTGTGGGAATCATTTTGGTTGTGGTCTTTAGTGAGGCTGTTCAGTTGATGAGTGCGACTGTTCAGTTGACGAGTGAAACTGTTCAGTGGAGTACTCACAAATGAGATGTTGAAGTGGGCCCTATCAGCGGTTTTGGAGGATTTTTTAGTATTTTTTGTACCTCTTCGGGATAAGTTTGAATGTTGATCCCTTCAATCTTGGCGCCTTTCACTAAAAGTCGTTCAATAGCTTCGATATGATTTAGATCGCACGCAATCTTAAGAGGTGTTTCATTGTTATTATTTTTTATTGTTATAAGATGCGGCGCTTCTTTAATCAGTAAATCGGCGACGTCTAATTTGTTGTGACGAATAGCACAATGCAGTGGGGTATCTCCTTCTTTGTTTTGGGCATCAATCTGAATTTTATTCTTGTTTTTATAACGCAAAAACATCTTACAAATATCTAGACGCCCATGCATGGCAGCACAGTGCAAAGGTGTATTTTCATTTGCATCGACTCCAGTAATATAATTAGCATTGCTGGCCAGAATTTCTGCAATAGCCACTTTGCCATTTTTTGCCGCATAAAATAGCGGGTTCCAATCTTTATTTTCCGCTTCATCTTCAATGAGGGCATAGGCTTCGCCAATATCGCCTTTTTTAAGATGGTCTGCCAGAAGCCAATTAAGTGATTTTAAATAAATGTTGTTTAAAATGTCTTTATCGGCAGGAAAGGCGCTACTTCTTGGGGCTTTTAGAAAGGCTTTGATGTTTTGTACACGGGTGACTACCGACAACGGTTCTAGCGTTGTCATAAAATTATGTAAGTCCAAATATTCTTGTACTGCTCGATTTCGATCATCCACGATGAAGAGTTTATACCAGGATTCTGCAATGGCGGAAGCAAGGGGGTCAATTTGCAGATCCTTAAGCCCTTGGGATTTGCAAAATTTAAAAATGGTGGCAAAGATAATAGCAAACATGAGTAATTTACAGGTTAACCAGCTGCCGTTACCCACCGCTTGTTCTTTTTTAGTGATATGACGGATTTTTTCTGCTTGAGTAACTGCATTCAGTTTTTTGTCCCAGCCATTCACTTCTAACGGGTGTTCGAACGAGTGTTGAAATTCGTCAACGATTTCCAACATTTTCTGAAGATCATAAGGTTTTGTTCGGTAGACTCTAAGTCCTGGAATTTTTAAGGATCCTAGCCCATTGATTTTGATTAATCGATCTTCAAAAAGAACAACCCCTTTGATATATTCGATAACGTTTTTAGCTTCATGGCTGGGAAGAAATGTTTTTATTGGGACGATAAGAATTTTGTTCTGTTGCAAAATGTTCTCAGTTTGAGAAAAATATTCAGGTATATAAAATTCCAATAACGTTGCACTGATGGTATGGATAATAATATTACTTTCTTTAATGGAAAATTTTTTAAGTTTTTGATTAAAGACATTTCTAAAAAGCAAGAGTAGTTTTTCAATATGTTCTTTTGCGGTCATAAACTCGGTAAACGATTTTTTAAATTCTTCGAGGGCGACGTCGAAGGGAAGATCTTCAACCGAGTAGGTGTTCCCCTTTAAATTGGTTTCGCGGTTTTCAAGGCCAAAGCGGTGTGTTAAGAGTACGCGTTTATAGAGTTCTTCATCGATGGATCGGGGTTCCCGCATAGACTGCCAGTCCTTTCCTAATTTTTTTGCCTTAATTATTATTTTAGACCATTTTAACCCATTTTAGGCCAAATCCAGGATTGGAGATTTTAATTTCAAATATGTTACTTAACTTACATTAAAATTGATTTCGGATTAATTAATAACCTCACTATGGGTAAATTTCAACCACGTGATGGACGAATTTCAACCATATCGTGGATGAAATTCAACCATGAAAAGAAAAATGAATATATACATATGATTTATAATGTTTTTTTTATTTGTCGCGCGGACACAGAGGTCCTTCTTAAGTTCTGCGTAATGATCGGTTGGCAAGAGCCAGGAAATTCAAGAGCCAGGAAATTAATGAGAAAATAAATATTTTTCGCGACGAATATTTTTTCGATCAAACCCTAAATTAGTCAATTCATTAAAGGCATCGTCTATCATGTTGGGGTTACCGCACAAATAGACAATATCTTGACTGGGATTTAGATTTAAATTAGGGAAAATATCCTGAACATGGCCCATTTGTTCATAATGAGCAAGCGAGTCTTTCCCTTCACGACTGTATAAAGCCTTAAACGTGCAATTAGGAAATTCAGCATCTAAAGAGCAAAAATCGTCACCGAACAATAATTCTTTTGGAGACCGTACCCCCTGTGCTACAACCACATTAAAATTGGGATTTTGCTTTAACCGAGTTCTAAGTTCTGAAATCATGGATCGATAGGGGGCAATGCCTGTGCCAGTGGCTAATAATATATACCGCGCAGGCTTTTCTTCTTTCAAAACAAACAACCCAAAGGGGCCGCTGGCTTCAATGGAATTCCCTGGTTTTAGGTTAAACAGCAAATTGCTGGCAACCCCACCTTCGACATAGGAACAAGCAAGTTCGATAAGGTTATTTTGACCAGGGGCATTAGCAATGCTGTAGCTTCGATGTAGTATTTTATTTTTTTCAGGGGAATGGATGTGAAGAGTAATGAATTGCCCCGGAACAAAGGAGATAGGAGCATTATCTTCTAACGTAAAGCCAAAATACTTCACCTGAGGGCTAATCATTTTAGCCCATTGAAGGATATATCGTTGTGTGGGTTTTGCCATGGGTAATATCTAAAAATATCTAAAAAGTCTATAACCTAATCTGTAGCCTATGAAGTCTATAACCAAAACCAATTATACTTAGATTGTATAACTAATTTTGCGGGTCTTCAATAGGACTTTAGGGTGGGCTGGTACAGGGATTAGCCTCTTCAGCTCTAAAGTATGTTGAGGGTGTTATGGGAATCTACTTCAAAAATCCTTATCGTTATTAGTTAGTTAATATTCAAAATAAGTCATTGCATTGACAGCTGGCCTTCAAAGAAGTACCATTCATGCCTTAGAGTTATGCGCTAGAAATCTTTGCGTGAAGACTCCCACTCAAGCTTGAATAGATAAAAGAGGTTAGTAATCATGGCTGTACAAAAAAGCCGCAGAACCCGCTCAACTCGGGGCATGCGCCGTTCACACGACAAATTAAGCAATCCTTCCCTTTCCATTGATCAGGAAACCGGTGAATTACATCGCCGTCATCATTTGACGCCTAACGGGTATTACCGAGGACGTCAAGTAATCGCGATGACGCCTACCCCAGAAAATGAGGAGTGATTTAACCTCGTGGGTGAGATTTGTATTGCGCTGGATGCCATGGGGGGCGATTTCGGCCCTTCTGTCATTGTGCCTGCCGCATTAGATTCATTATCGAGCCATGCAAAGTTAAAACTTATTTTGGTTGGAAAACGCGATCTTTTAGAGGAGCGCCTTCGTTTTCACGGAGGGTTGCATCATCCTCGTTTACGTATTCGTGAAGCTACCCAAATGGTTGGCATGGACGAACCTCCTGCTTCGGCATTACGAAGTAAAGGAGATTCTTCTATGCGCATTTCAATTAATTTGGTCAAAGATGGGGAAGCGCAAGCCTGCGTTTCGGCTGGAAATACCGGGGCATTAATGGCCATTGCTCGTTTTGTGCTAAAAACGCTGCCGGGTGTTGATAGGCCTGCCATTGTTTATTCTCTTCCATCCATGTCCGGGCATACGCATGTGCTCGATTTAGGCGCTAATGTCGATTGTTTGGCTGAACACTTATTTGAATTTGCGGTGATGGGATCGGTGTTGGCTTCAGCGGTGGATAATAATCCCCATCCAAGAGTGGGGTTATTAAATGTGGGAAGTGAAGCCATTAAAGGAAGCAGTCAAGTAAAACGGGCTGCGCAACTGCTTTCTTCGCTTAGCAAAGATGAAATAAATTATATTGGTTTTGTTGAAGGAGACGACATCTATAAAGGAACCGCCGATGTTGTCGTCTGCGATGGTTTTGTAGGGAATGTTGCCTTAAAAGCCAGTGAAGGTGTGTTAAAAATGATCTTTAACGTCACGAAACAAGAATTCAAACGTAATTGGTTAACTCGTTTATCTGCAATTGCCGCTTACCCCGTATTACATGCTTTGCATAAACGTTTCAGTCCCAGTCGGCATAATGGAGCAAGTTTGCTTGGACTTCGAGGGATTGTGATTAAAAGTCATGGAGGAGCGGATCAAAAATCATTTGCAATGGCTATTCGTGTAGCTATGTTGGAAGTTGAAAAAAATATTCCGGAACGGATACGCGAACATGTGGTGGCACAACTTGGAAATTGTAAGAGCGTATCATGATATTTTCAAAAGTCATTGGAACAGGGGGGTATTTACCTGAAGAATTTCTTACCAATTATGATCTCGAAAAACGTGTTGAAACAACCCATGCCTGGATTGTTGAACGAACGGGAATTGTGAAACGCCATATTGCAAATTCCAAGGAAACAACCACGATGATGGGCACAGAAGCTGCAAGACGTGCTCTTAAAATGGCGGGAGTTCAACCCAACAGTATTGATATGGTAGTGGTTGCAACCTGCACCCCCGATCTTGTTTTTCCTTCGGCTGCATGTTTAATACAAGCAGAATTGGGATTGGGATTTGGGCCAGCATTTGATGTTCAAGCGGCTTGCAGTGGATTTATGTATGCCCTACATGTGGCGGATAATTTTATTCGCTCAGGGTCTGCCAAACGTGCTTTAGTGATCGGCAGTGAAGTAATGTCTCGGGTAGTCGACTGGACAGATCGTAAGACCTGTATATTATTTGGGGATGGAGCGGGTGCCCTAATTTTGGAAGCTTCAAGTCAGCCTGGGATTGTGTCGTGTACCATTGGGGCCGATGGTCGGCATAAAGATATTTTGTATTTAGAGAATGGGAATAATGCGGTGACGGCGAATGTGGGTGCCGCAAGTAATTCGAGTACTTCAAGTGTTTCAAGTAGCTCGACTGGATCAAATAACTATCGTTTACAGATGCAAGGGAATGCCGTGTTTAAGTTAGCGGTGAATATGTTGGATCAAATTGCAGCTGAGGTGATGACCACCAATAGGTTTAATTTGTCGGATGTGAATTGGTTAGTTCCTCATCAAGCTAATATCCGAATTATTCAAGCAACGGCTCAGAAGCTGAACATTCCAATGGAACGAGTGGTTGTGACCTTGCACGATCAAGGCAATACTTCTGCCGCCTCGATACCATTGGCATTCGATTGTGCGGTACGAGATGGTAGAATTGTGGGTGGACAACATATATTATTGGAAGCCTTCGGGGGTGGATTAACCTGGGGTACGGCATTAATAAAAGTGTAGGGGCCGGTCCCCGTGCCGGCCTACGGTCCCCGGTGCCGACTCGAAATGTATGGAATAGATGTAATTTATTTAATTTGTAAGGGCATTAAAGAGTTATGACAAAGAACTTGGCGTTTGTTTTTCCAGGACAGGGTTCCCAGTCGCTCGGCATGTTGTCGGAGTTTGGGGATAATGCTTTGGTGCGCGACACCTTTTCAGAAGCTTCATCTGCTCTTGGATACAATCTTTGGACCTTATGCCAAGAGGGTCCTGAAGATAAATTGAATCAAACCGAATTTGCACAACCGGCTTTACTCACTGCTGGCGTTGCCTTATTTAGGGCAGCATGCAATACAACCCAGGCGAAAACTCAGCTACAGAACCAAATTGAATTTATGGCGGGCCATAGTTTAGGAGAATATTCAGCCTTAGTGTGTGCTGAAGCTATCAGTTTAACCGCAGGTGTCCAATTAGTTGCCGAACGCGGACGTTTAATGCAAAGTGCAGTTCCCAAAGGCAGCGGACTGATGGCGGCCATTTTAGGGTTGGAAGACGAACAGATCCGTGCCTTGTGCGAGGCACATTCTAAGGCAAATGCCTTGGTTTCACCGGCGAACTACAATTGCCCTGGGCAGGTAGTGGTGGCTGGCCATGCCGAGGCCGTGCAACGCGTTGTTGCTGAAGTCAAGGCTATGGGAAAACGCGCGCTCCCGTTATCCGTTAGCGTGCCATCGCATTGCGAATTAATGCAACCTGCGGCATTAAGTTTTGAAAAAGTATTAGAGAAGGTAACGATACAATCACCTAAAATTCGGATTTTACATAATGTGGATATCAGTGAACATTCCGAGCCTTCTGAAATACGTAAAGCATTGGTACAACAGCTTTGTCGACCGGTGCGATGGAATGAAACGATTCAAAAAATGGAACTTTTAGGGATCCAATCGATCCTTGAATGTGGCCCGAATAGTGTTCTCACAGGTTTAAATAAACGAATTTCTCCTTCTCTCAATTGTACAAAAGTTACGATTGGAGAAGTCACAGAGGAAGCATGACCATGACCTTACAATCAACAGAGACAAAAAAGACAGATCCTTTGAAATCCGAACAAAATTCATTAATTGAAAAACTTGCTTTAGTGACAGGCGCGAGTCGAGGAATCGGCCGTGCGATTGCCAAAACCTTGGGTGAAGCCGGTGCCATTGTTATTGGAACAGCGACGACGGCTGAAGGTGCTGAAAAAATTACTGAGTATTTGAAGGAAGCGGGAATTAAAGGGGCAGGAATAGTGATGAATATTGCTGACTCCGACAGTACAGACTCCGCTTTATCTCAAATAACCGCTACCTGGGGGGCACCAAACATTCTAGTCAATAATGCGGGCATTACAGCGGACAATCTCTTTTTGCGCATGAAAAATGATGAATGGACCCGAGTAATGGATACGAATATGACCGGATCGTTTCGCTTAATGCAAGCCTGTATTCGTTCCATGATTAAAGCACGCTTTGGCCGCATTGTGAATATTAGTTCTGTGGTGGCCTCGACGGGAAATGCGGGACAAACCAATTATGCCGCGGCGAAAGCAGGATTAATTGGTTTGAGTAAATCATTAGCGCGAGAGGTAGGATCTCGAGGAATTACGGTTAATGTGGTCTCGCCTGGGTTTATTGATACCGATATGACCCGAGCATTGGCGGAAGATCAACGTAGCAAATTGCTTGAGCAAATTCCGCTGATGCGGATGGGTGAACCCAACGATATTGCGGAAGCGGTTCTTTTCCTTGTGTCTAAAGGATCGTATATCACAGGCGAAACATTGCATGTGAATGGTGGAATGTACATGAGTTAAGGGTTGTCGGGGTCGGCACGCTTTTTAGGTGTCAGACACCGTTCCTAGGATAAACAATTTCGATTGTCTCCTGAACGGGGTCTGACACCTAAAAAGACTGTTCCCCCAAAAGGTTTTTATTTAAAGTTAGGAGCTTTGTTCAATGAGTAAGATTGAAGAACGTGTGAAAAAAATCATAGCCGAACAGTTAGGGGTCGATGAAAGTAAAGTCGTGCCTGAAGCCTCGTTCGTCGAAGATTTAGGCGCAGATTCTCTTGATACAGTGGAACTGGTCATGGCCCTGGAAGAACAGTTTGAAACCGAAATTCCAGATGAAGATGCCCAAAAGATTATTACAGTTAAAGACGCGATTGATTATGTTGCGTCACGCGCTGTTGAACAAAGTTAACCTTTGCAATTGCAATAGATGAGAGGTGAGACGTGTCAAAACGACGGGTGGTAATAACAGCTGCGGGGATAATTTCTCCTCTAGGTAACCGTGTTGAAGAAGCATGGCAGAATGCTATTTCGGGTCAAAGTGGAATCCGACTCATCCAAGGTACTGACATGTCTGACTTCACAACGAAATTTGCAGGCACAATCCAGAATTTTGATCCCACTCAAGTAATGTCGGTGAAAGATGCTCGCAAATGCGATGTGTTTGTACAATACGGCGTTGCTGCCGCGGTGGAAGCCGTTAAAAGTTCGGGTTTGTTGGATTTCCCTGGTTTAGATTTAGAACGTGTGGGTGTCTCTATTGGTTCTGGGATTGGTGGGATTGGAACCATCGAACTTAACCATGTGGTGTTAAGTCAATCCGGTCCTAAACGAATTTCACCTTTCTTTATTCCAGGCTCCATCATTAACATGGTGTCGGGAAATGTATCGATTATGTATGGATTCAAAGGTCCAAGCTTAGCCGTTGCCACAGCCTGTACCACTGGAACCCACAGCATTGGTTTAGCCGCGCGTTGTATCGAGCACGGTGAAGCCGATGTCATGATTGCCGGCGGAGCAGAATATGCCAGTACACCTTTAGGCATTGCAGGTTTTGCGGCCGCGCGAGCCCTATCAACTCGAAACGATGCCCCCGAGTGCGCGAGTCGTCCTTGGGATAAGGGTCGCGATGGATTTGTATTGGGTGACGGAGCCGGGGCGTTGGTATTGGAAGAATTGGAACATGCCAAACGTCGCGGTGCTGTCATTTTAGCTGAATTAATCGGCTTTGGGATGAGCTCGGATGCCTTCCACATCACGCGACCTTCGGGCGTCGGTGCTGTTTCTTCCATGAAAAATGCCATGAAAGATGCCAAAATGAATGCTTCGGATATTCATTATATCAATGCCCATGGAACGTCAACGCCTGCTGGCGACACGGAAGAAGCACGAGCCATTAAAACCGCGCTGGGCGATGCAGCCTCGAGTGTTGCAGTCAGTTCAACCAAGTCCATGACGGGACATTTATTGGGCGCAGCCGGTGCTGTCGAAGCCATTTTCAGTGTTTTAAGTATCCGAGATCAAATTGCACCACCGACTATCAATTTGGATGATCCGGATGAAGAATGCGATTTAGATTTTGTGCCACATCATGCACGAGAAATGTTCATTGAAGTGGCCATGTCCAATTCCTTTGGCTTTGGTGGAACCAATGGTACATTGATATTTAAGAAATATGGCACGTAAATCCGGACGAAAAAGATTTAGATTCTGGACATTTCTTGCCACATGCGTATCATTCTTGTCAGTGAGCGTGGTTGCTCTCGGTCTTTATTTACATCAAACTATTTATGAAAATCCCTTGCACGTTGAACCCCCAGGCTATGTATTAAATGTTCCTGCGGGGATGCAAGTCCAGAAAATGGCTGATCTCCTTAATAAAGATGGGGTTCTTGAACATCCTGAATTGTTTGTTCTCTGGGTAAGGCTTACCGATGTTCGAACGAAATTAAAAGCCGGTGAATATTTAATAAAGCCTGGGATGACTCCTCAGGCGTTGATAAACTTATTAATTTCTGGAAAAGTCATTCAGCACTCACTGACCTTGGTAGAAGGTTGGAATTTTGACAGTGTTATGAATGCCGTCAATCAAGCGCCTAAATTGATGCACACACTCACCGGGCTATCGCCTGAAGAAATAATGATTAAAATTGGTCATCCCAATGAACATCCTGAGGGACGTTTTTTTCCAGATACCTATTGTTTCCCAGCAGGGACCACCGACGTTGCGTTTTTACAACGCGCCTATAATCGATTGCAAAAAAAATTATCGAATGCATGGGAGAGTCGAATTTCCTTCATTTTTATAAAAACTCCTTACGAAGCTCTTATTTTAGCCTCTATTATTGAAAAAGAATCGGATCATACCGATGAATACATGGATATCTCGGGAGTGTATCATCGACGAATTCAACGCAATATGCCTTTGCAAGCGGATCCCACGGTCATTTACGGTGCCGGCAAGATGTATAATGGCAAGATCACCCTGGATTTATTAAAAAGCCCAAGTGCCTATAACACCTATTTAAATTTAGGATTGCCTCCAACCCCGATTGCCATGCCCAGTGAAAAAGCCTTATTTGCGGCAACGCATCCTAAGCCAGGGGATTCCATCTATTTTGTAGCCAAAGGCGATGGAAAAGGCCATGTGTTTACCAAAACTTTAGACGATCATCAAGTCGCGGTGAATCGGTATCGAGCGGTGATCAAAAAGCAGGAAGTGAGAGCGGCCATGGATAAAAGTTTGAGTGTTCAAAATAGTGAGAATAATGAAAATGTCGTTAACGAAAAGGCCATAAACGGAAATGCGACTAATGAAAAGTCCAATAGTGGAAGTACTACTAATGGAAATGCAACCAACGCAATGATCAGTTCCTTTTTAACTTTCTCGGCCTTCAAGTGTTGGTCACTTAATTCAACCTGTTTCATCCTTGTTAATGGCAATCTGAAATCTTACCCTTTATTATTGCCTGCTTTAGGTGTTGGACTTGGCTTTTGGACAAGTATGTTTGTATTAAACCCAAGCCTAAACCCGAGTTCGAATTCAAGCCCTAACTCTAATGCTGGTGCTAATCAATTCTAACCATAGGAATTAAAATGTTTATTACTTTTGAAGGAATAGAAGGGGTTGGAAAAACGACTCAATTAAAATTTGTCGCGGAAGAATTAAAAAAAGCAGGCATTATTTTCTTAACGACTCGAGAACCCGGTGGTACTGAGGTGGGTGAAGAAATTCGAGATGTTTTATTGGCACATCGATATGAACCCTTTGTTCCCATTACTGAACTATTGTTAATGTTCGCAGCTCGAGCGCAACATGTCGAAACCATTATTTTGCCAGCAATAAAAAAAGGTTTGTGGGTGTTGTGCGATCGTTTTACCGACGCTACCTATGCTTACCAAGGCGGTGGACGTGGAATGGATCTTGAGAAAATCAAAGGATTGGAAGCATTAGTGCTCAATAATTTTGCGCCTGACATTACATTTTTGTTTGATGCTCCTGCAAAGGTTGGATTGGAGCGAGTGAAGGGGCGGGGTGGGCATCCGGATCGATTTGAATTGGAAAAAATAGATTTTTTTGAGCGGGTCAGGCGTACTTATCTGGAGAGAGCCAAAGCATATCCTAAGCGTTTTCGGGTTATTAACGCCGATGAGAGTTTGGAAAAGGTTCAAAGTGAAGTGAAGAGTGTGTTGAAGAGTTTTAAAGAATTGGGAGATAGGCGGGGGGTGTAGGGGCCGGTCCCCGTGCCGGCCCACTGTGTTTTACACGTGCTCTGCTTGATAATACGAGGAAGGAGTTCCGTGTTGCTTTATCGGGGACGGGCTCCTGCCCTCGGCGCTCGTGACAGCCTCCCTACTCGCGACGCCCCTCCAAAGCAACACGGAACCCCTTCCTGGCTCATCAGTCACGTACTAGTTTGTCGTAACGGTTTAAGAACCAAGGCATTGTGAGTACACTATTGTCGAAATGACGTTTAGGATTCGTCATTGCGAGGCCCTTTAGGCTTAACGTTATTGCAAGACCTTTTAGGGCCGAAGCAATCCCGAATAACTGAAAGTGTGTTGGGTTTCAGAACACTACAGACGGTTTGAAATACGTGACACTGAACTTTTGAGATGGTTGCTTTATGAAGAACTCTCAAGCGTACGAGGAGCGGGGAAGGGGGTCTGGTGTGCTTTAGAGGGGCGTCGCGAGTAGGGAGGCTGTCACGAGCGCCGAGGGCAGGAGCCCGTCCCCGATAAAGCACACCAGAACTCCTTCCCTGAAATAGAAAAACCTATCGCGTGTTCAGAATCGCGTGTTCAAAGATAGAATTAGAGACAAGACAGAGCTAACGACAGGGATAGAGACAGAGCTAACGACAGAGACAGAGCTAACGACAGAGACAGAGCTAAAGACAGAGGCAGGGATAGAAGCAGAGAGAAGACAAAAACTGAAAGAGACAGAGAAACGATGCAAAACGATCAAACAACCTGGCCAAAAACAGGCGCCATTCTTTGGACAGGGAACATGTCACCTAACACTTCACTTGAAGAAAGCGAAGTCTATCATTTTGCCTGCCGATTGCTTTGCGAAAACTCTCCACGCAGTCAAACTTTGCTAAAGGCCAATACACATCCTGATTTATTTATCCTCAAACCCATTGAAGATAGCCGTTGGATAAAAGTGGACCAAATACGAGAGCTCATTGATTGGAGTTTTAACAAAGCACAAATAGCTTGTCGAAAAATTGCTATTATTTTTCCTGCAGACGCTATGAATTTACAAGCAGCCAATGCCTTACTAAAGACTTTGGAAGAATCTTCAGAAGATTCACTTTTTATATTAATGACCGCTCGACCACAAGCCTTGCCTGCAACAATTATTAGCCGTTGTCATATTATTCGCACGAGAGAATATATCCCTCAACCCGAAGAACAGCAAGATCCACTTTATCAGCAGGTGTGGCGGGATTTAAAGGCGTTACAATCCGATGAAACTGATCCCGTAGGGGTAGCGGCGTTATGGGTAAAGCAGGATCTAAAGCAAATTCTGTATTGGTTAATGGTAATATTAAATAATGCCATTCGAAAAGCGGCTATTGATGGAAGACTTCATAACATGCAGGATGCGTTTGATTTTCTAGACGCTGTGGTTCAGGCAAAGCGCGCCCTACAAGACAGTCCTTCGGTAAACAATCAATTGTTAATAGAAAGTCTTTTAATTCACTATGTTTTTAGTTCTGAATTATCTTGTGGGTCATTGGGTAATATAGGAGAAATAAAATGATATTATCGGATTCTCATTGTCATCTACATATGTTGGATCTTGCGACATTTGATGAAAATTTAGATAATGTGATAAAAGCTGCAAACGATAATGGAGTTAAGCATTTTCTATGCGTGGGAACGCGACTTGAAGATCTTCCCAAAATTTTGGGGATTGCAAAACGCTATACGAACGTGGCAGCTTCTGTAGGATTACATCCGAACGAGCCCACGGAACATGAACCCAACGCGGAACGATTGGTGTCATTAGCGGCAAATCCAAAAGTAATTGCGATTGGAGAAACGGGGTTAGATTATTTTCGGACAGAAGAAAAACAACCTTGGCAGCTTTCGCGGTTTCGTACTCACATTCAAGCCGCGCATTTAGCAAAAAAGCCCTTAATTATCCATACACGTGCTGCTAGATCAGATACGTTGTCTATCTTAAAGGAAGAAAATGCTCGAGAAGTCGGAGGAGTATTTCATTGCTTTACTGAAGATTGGGAGACTGCTAAAGCGGCTTTAGATTTAGGATTTTACGTTTCATTTTCAGGAATAATTACATTTAAAAATGCTACTGATTTGCAAGAGGTGGCCAAAAAAATGCCCTTGGATAGGATTTTGATCGAAACGGATTGTCCTTATCTTGCCCCTAATCCACATCGGGGCAAGATGAATCATCCTGCCTTGGTAAAACATGTGGCGGAATTTATTGCGGTGCTGCGAGGCGAGACCTTGGAATTGATTGCAGACAAAACTACTGAAAATTATCTGAAATTGTTTTCTAGTAATTTTTGATACCTAACCACTTAAGAAACACTTTTATTTTTTTAATAAAATAAAAGAGTTAATTTTTTTGGCAATTACGTATTATTTGGGTTATTAACTTTTAATGGTTGACCTTAAATAATACATGTCGGAAATGAATAGTACTCTTTACTTTTTGATTTCCATCGGGCTATAATTATATTGTTCATCCCGAAGCGGTTCGCTGCTTCGGAACCGGTAGGCCAGCGCCTCCGGTTTTTTTTATCTTTTTACCTGGATGTATTGATTGAAAAAGAAGCGTATTATTAGCTTTATCATAATATGCCGTAAGACCTCTTGCTTTAGCTAGAGGATATAAGGCATAATCTAAATACCAAAATGGTCTACCGAGGGGCACTCGGAAAGTAACGCTTGTGGAGATATGAGCACTCATTGGAGGCTCAGCCCAAGAACCACTCGATTTAATCATCGGGAATCGTCCTTCTTTAGGTGGGCGAGGATGTCAATATGCCTTCACAGGAAGAACTTATTGATGTATATTTTTTTTCTGCTTATGCTACTTGGAAAGAACAATCTTATCTACGACATTTAAAGTATGTACAAGCACTCGAGACGGTTGGAGTTGTTACTGTTCTTGGGCATTTCAAAGAAGAAAAACGAAAATGCAGAGACTGTAAGACTTTTAGTGTTTTTCATGAAGAAAAAGAAACTGATGTAAATATTGCAATTAAACTCCTTGATTTAGCTCACAAGAAGGAATTTGATAAAGCGCTGATTATAACGGCGGACTCCGATTTGTGTCCAGTAATTAATCTTATTTCCGATAATGTCAAAGAGATTGAACTTTCTATTCTAGTACCTCCCAATCGATATCGAATAGCTCGTGAACTTAGAAACAGTGTACCAACTTTCAAAATTAAACAAGCTCATCTAGAAAGGAATTTGTTTTCCGAAAAAGTTATTAATGAAAAAACGGGAAGAATAATTGAAATACCAAAAGAATATAAAAAACAAAAATAATTGAGAATATTTGGTGCTAGATTGGCCATTATACATATTTGCTTGCAGTTGCACATAATTACAGTTTAACAAACTCCACTTCTTGTGGTTAAGGGTGGAATTTTTCTTGAAAACGAGAGTCTATTTCATTGACATTACTTGTTTCTTCTTTTAAATCGTTTTATAAGGATATCAAAATGTCAAAAATCACAATCGAAAATGTGGATGACGCTGTGTATTATTACCCGAGATATTTTGATAAACCATCTGAAGTGGTGGAAGAATCCGTATTGTCTCGTTCAAATAAAATAAAGTTATTAAAGTATTGGAAACTGGATATACAATTGCAAGAAGTGGCTGAGGAAGAAAACATGCATTCTTCCGAAGTTGATATTTTAGATGAGATAAATCAGGCGCTTCATGATCTTGCGAGTGATGAAAATACAGAAGATACCCCGCCTACCAAATTTGGTGGAATTTAGTAGTAATTATAAGGTATTGGTTTGATTTTCTTATTCTATTCATTTAGAGTACAGATCAAGGGTCGAAGTTGAAAAGATAGGGAGAAACGCATGCCATTCACCATTCAATCCACCGCATTTAAGCCAAACACTAATATTCCAACAAAATATACCTGTGAAGATCAAGATGTTTCACCTCCTTTGTCATGGTCTAATGTTCCCGAAGGGACTAAGAGTTTTGCATTGATTGTGGATGATCCCGATGCCCCAGATCCAGAAGCACCTAAAATGACCTATGTTCATTGGGTTTTATATAATATTCCTGTGACTTGTACTGGTTTTATAGAGGGAATACCCACGTCTGAATTACCTGAGGGTACTCTTGAAGGAATTAACGATTGGGGTAGAACGGGTTATGGGGGGCCTTGTCCGCCCATCGGAGTACATCGTTACTTTTTTAAATTGTATGCGCTTGATACCTTATTGCCGGATCTTTCTCATCCCAAGAAAGATGTGCTTGAAAAAGCCATGGGTGGGCATGTATTGGAATCTGCGGTATTGATTGGAACGTATAAGAAGGTTGGGAAATTATGAGGTGTCAGACACGTGTCTGACACCTCTTACACAATGATACGCTCATCAAAAACAAAGCATTTACCTTCCCATAGACTTTCAGAAGGATTAACTGTTGTTAGGTACTTTAGAATACCACCGTGTAATTGATAAACCTCTTCAAATCCTTGTTCAATTAAATAGGCCGATGCTTTTTCACAGCGAATACCCCCAGTGCAAAACATAGCAATTTTCTTGTGTTTCTTGGGATCCAAATTCTTTTTTACATAGTCTGGAAATTCACCAAATTGTTCAGTGTTAGGATTGATGGCATTTTTAAAAGTGCCATGTTCGATTTCATATTGGTTTCGAGTGTCGATGACCAGAACATCGTTGTTAGAAATAGTTTTATTCCAGTCTTCGGGATTAAGACGAATCCCGGTCTTGTGTTCTGGATCTAATCCTGAAGTGTTCATGGTAATTATTTCTTTTTTTATCAGCACTTTTAGTTTTCGAAATGGAATAAAATCACAATCAGAAAATTTACATTCTAGATGTTGTTGATTGAGATTTAATTTTTCAGAAATGAAATTTAATAGGCCTTCTATCTTGTCTTTTGAACCCGCAAGCGTTGCATTTACACCTTCTTTTGCAAGGAGAAGAGTGCCAAAAATCTGATGTGCATTACAAAATTGCTTAAGTTCGGTTTGAAGTGAACTTAAGTCTGAAAGGGCGATGAATTTATAAAAAGCAACAATAGTCGTGTTTGAATTTGTCATAGGCTTTAAAAATTTCACATAGTAACAAAAATTCGAGACATTTTATCATTAAATGAAATAAGGTCCAATATTGGTAACCGTCCACAACATTTAGATTGATAGCTAGCTAATAGTGTTTTTATGCCGGATCGTTTGTTTTTAAATGCCGATTAAAAAACTGAATGGCTTCATCTACAATTTCTGCATGAATTTTGGCTATATTGCTTGTTGCTTGATCAAGAATAATTTCTTTGGGAAGAATAATCTTCCCAAGCGTCGTTGGAGGATTTAAGAATACAAAATGCCCAACTTTTCCAGGAAAAATTTTTAATTGACTGTTGGGGATCCATTTTGCCAAGTGTTCGGCATTTTGCGTGGAAACAATTTTATCGTCGCCACCCGTTATAATATAAATGGGCGTTGAAATTTTTTGCAAATGTTCAGGATCAAAAGCAAGAGCATAGGCAGGGGCCATTAAGAATCCTGCTTTAATTCTGGGTTCGTAATACGATTTTTTGGCAGCTACTAAATCTGTGTGTGCCAGAACTTTTGGATCGTCTTTTAAGGTTTGCTCAATTAAATTTGCTTTGCCACCTGCTAACCATATTCCCGTAAGCCCGCCTAAAGAAAACCCTGCAAAACCAATATTTTTTTCATCAATGTGGTTTCCGAACTCAGCATGTGTTAGCAATTGATGAATAGCAAAAGAGATATCTTGAGCTCGATGCCATCGTTTCCAAGATTCTTCTTCCTCAATCAGATCCCAAGTGTTGCCAAAATGATCAATGGATGCTACAAGATAACCTCGTTTTACTAACTCGTAAATAAGCCAGGAACTTTCGATCCGCGACCCTCCATGCCCATGAGAGAAAAGAATTAATGGGAGTTTGGTTGAATTGGATTGAATATTGAGCAGGGGAGCATTTCTGGCCTCCGGTTGTCTTTTCCAGATCCCGGCGCCCAGAGGTTGTTGAGTATGTGAATGTTCGGCGGCAGGGTAAAAGATTTCTGTAATAATTGGGCGAGCTCGGTCTTGATCGAAGAAAGCAATTGTTCTACTACCAATTTTTACAGTGCTTGGTTTTTTTCGCAATTTTGTTCTAGGAATAGAAAAGAGAAACATTAAAAAAGTTAACTTACTTATTATTGGTTGAATTAATTTCATAACGACTCAATTAATTTCATAACGACTCCATGTTGAGCTATTTAATTTTAACAGAAAAAATCCCAATGGGTCAAAATCCCAATGGGTCAAAATCCCAATGGGGTCAAAATCCCAATGGGGTCAGGCCCAAACAAGCAACAAGCTTTAATCTTCGCTTGCTTGGAGCTGCCCCCAAAGTCCTAAAATTGTTTCTTTTTCAAAAAACCTATAGTTGCTCTAAGAATTGCCTATAATTTATTTGATCTCGTTTAGTGATGTGGAAAGTTTGCAGGAGAGGGTATGATTATATACTATACGGACTCTGATAATTTTGAGGCCAGGGTGGCTTCAATCGATAACTTACATGAAATTAAAGACGCTATTTGGATTGATTTATATTGCCCGAACCGAGAAGAAGAAAAAAAAGTTGAACAACTGTTGGGTTTTGAAATGCCTTCTAGAGAAGAAATGCGAGAGATTGAATTTTCAAGTCGACTCTATAAAGTAAACAATACTCTTTTTATGACCGCTATGATGATTGCCGATTCTGAATCGGAAACTCCATTACACGATGCTGTAACCTTTATTTTAACCAATCGCCAATTGATTACTCTACGTTATATTGAACCCCAAGCCATTCGCTTTTTTGCACAAAGACTTAAAAAAATTGATTGCGAACATCGTCAACCGGCAAATTTATTAATTGACTTATTAGATGCAAGCATTGATCGCTTGGCCGATACCTTGGAATTAGTGGGCCGTCGTTTGGAAGAATTTTCAGGGAAAGTACTTCTAAAACCCTCGAGTGAAAAATCAATACGTGGGATACATGTAAAAATTGATTATCAAGCTTTTTTAAGACAAATTGGAATGAATGGTGATTTGAACACTAAGGTGCGGGAAAGCTTGGTGACCTTTAATCGCTTAATGATATTCTTAGGACAAACGGCGAATGCGCGGATTAATAATGAATTGCAATCTAAAATGAGTACGCTCTCTGAAGATATTCGTTCCTTAAGTGATTACGTTACCTTTCTTTCGAATAAAGTTAATTTTTTACTCGATGCAACCCTTGGGTTAGTAACGATAGAACAAAATAATATTATTAAAATATTTTCCATTGCGGCGGTTATTTTCCTGCCGCCCACCTTAATTGCTAGCATTTATGGGATGAATTTTCATGTCATGCCTGAATTATCTTGGCGTTGGGGATATCCTGTGGCCCTATGTTTATTAGTGGTTTCTGCATGGTTACCCTATAAATTCTTTAAGTTAAAAAAATGGTTGTAGCGGTATTTATAATGGTATGCCCCCGTAAAAACCTAGAAAAAAGAGAAGAGAATAGAGAATTTTTGTGTAGGTACAATTATTTTTGCTAAAAAAACCTATAAAAATAGGTTAAATAACCAGTTGTTTGTTGAACAAACCAAGGTATAATTAATTTTTTAAAAAATTTATTAGTTTTAAAGATTTAGAGAGAAAAATTATTATGGCTAGCCAAGAACCTTTGCAACATGCCTTTGCTTCCGAAATTTCTGATGCAGATGTGAAATTAGGCGGCGAAGGAGTGGGGGTTGCAGAACCATTCGATTTAAACAAACAAGATGGAGATGGTCTTACTCCCATCATTCAAGCAGCTTTTGATGGTGATTTCGAAGAAGTTCAACGCTTGTATAAGCTTGGCGCAGACATTAATCGAGTCGATCATCGTGGATTGAATGCCGGCTGGTGGGCTGCGCGAAATCATCGATGGAATATCGTTCATTATTTATTAGAACGCGGGTTAACAGAGTTAAGCGCTACACCTTTAGAAAGTACTGTGTCTGGAGCAACCATTTTATGGTTCGCTGCACGCGATGGGCAATGGACAATGGTGGAACAATTAATAACTAAGTATGGGGTAAGAGAATTAGATGCCACCGTTCAAGAGGGCGAACATGAACATTCGACTGCTCTGGATTTCGCATGCGCTGCAGCAAAATTGTCTATTGTTAAGTTGTTGGTTCAAAAGGGTGCACCTGTTAATTTTCGTGGAAGATTTGCATCAGTGTTAATGCGTGCATTTAACAGTCCAGAAATTTTTCGATATCTCATAACAGAAGCCAATGTTATCATTGATGATCCTAAAACCTTGAACTCTACTCAAGTTGTTCGATTTGGGCAGGACAAATGTTGTGCAGAACAGTTAATGGCTATCGAATCTGCACGAAACTTGTTTTTCACCATTCGTAACAATAACTTGACGATGGGGTTATTAAAAATGCTGCTTACCAAGGGTGCACATTTTAATCAAAGAAGCCATGAAAAAATAAATACTCCACTGCATATGGCTGCGGAACGTCGTGCGGCGAGAGCTGCGGTTTGTTTGCTGGAGCATATGAAAAAGCATTATTCTTGGAATCGACAACAATACCATCTATGTGCTCTTAATGAGAACAATGAAACTCCGTTAGATTTGGCTTTAAAAAGAAATGCAGCTGAAGTAAAACAAGAAAATGAATTGAAACGTTTTATGAATGTGATATTTTCGTCTGGGAATGAATCTATTAAGACATTAGTCTCAAAATGTAATGATGCCACAGAAAACTCAATGTCAGAAATAGGCTGTTTATATATGAATGCTGTGCAAGACTGCATCAATCGTCATGTTTTTGAGTTCAAGCAGCAATTGGGTTTGTTCAAAATGGAGCATCTTCCTTTTGATTTGGCATTTGAAATTCTACAAACCAGAGGGGCACCTCAATTTGCCACAACCCCTCGTGGAAGAAGATTTGTGAAACTTGCCTACGAGCATGCTTATAACAGTGTTCAGATTCAGAAAGCCGTTGATAAGCGTGGCTTTGGAGCTGAAGAAAAGATGAACATGGATAGGCAGTCTGGATTAGATAAAGCAGCGGTGGCGATTGCAAAAGGATTAGATATAAAAGAATTGCATGAAGAGGAAAATACCCCGCCTAAGGAGAATATTAAGCCCAAGCCTGGTCTAAATCAAGGTTCATTTCATGCTGCAAATGAAAGTCATGTTGCAAATGAAAGTGATGTCAAAAAAGCAGGTGATAAAAGTCGACCAAACGCGGGCGATAAAAGCCAAACTAAAACAGGTGAAAGAACTCCACCCAATGGAAAAAACCCTCCGCCCGCATTAAAACTATCTGCAAATGCAGATCAACGTTTACCGGCAAATACTGTAAGACAGGGTTTGGCAAATGCCGCTGCACATTTAGTTGATTCGCTTAATGCTCGGTCTCTTAATCGATATCGATAGATGGGAAAGCTATTGTTGACTATTGATTCCTCTAATGAACTAGACATATGATAATGAACTGGAAATATAATATAGTTGATAGATATAGCTGATAGATTTAAAAAAAATACTATCAGGTCATTAAGGTGAAGGATAATGAAACACTTACAGGTTACAGTTCCATCAATTTTCTTGATAATAACTTTAGTGGGGTTTCCACAAATCAGTGAAACCATTTATTCTCCCGCCTTGCCTGATATTGTGACTGCGCTCAAAACGACCGATGAATTAGTGCAATGGACTCTGAGCATTTACTTTTTAGGTTTTGCCTTAGGGGTCTTTTTTTGGGGTCGATTATCGGATCATTTTGGTCGTCGTCCAACCATGCTGCTTGGAATCATTATTTATGGATTAAGCAGTTTAGCTTGTTTTTTATCAAATTCAATCGAATGGTTATTGTGTTATCGTTTTTTTCAAGCCTTTGGTGCCAGTGTGGGATCGGTCGTCACTCAAACCATTATGCGTGAATCCTTTGAAGGCAAAGACCGACAAAAATTATTTTCAGCCATTGGGATCGCGCTTTCGTTAACTCCGGCCTTAGGTCCGTTTATTGGAGGCTATATTAATGAGTGGTTTGATTGGAGAGCTAATTTTACAGTATTAGTGATTTTAAGCGTGTTAATATTTTTCTACACCTTATTTAGACTGCCAGAAACCAGAACAAAACAGCCACCCAGTGTTGTAAAGAGTCCAATCAAGCTATTTGAAGTGGGGTTGAGATTGCTGAAAGATAAAAGAGTGTTGGGTTCCACCTGGTTAATCGCGGCTGTTAATGGAATATTGTTTAGTTATTATGCGGAAGCGCCGTTTATTTTCATTGAGATCATTGGGATTTCGCCCAGTCAATATGGTTGGTTAGGGGTGTTTATTGGATCGGCGGCCATGTTGGGTTCCGTTATTTCACATCGATTAAGTGGTCGTTTAAGCACTGATGAATTGATCTTGCTTGGATGCAAAGTCATGATTGTTTCCGCCCTGGTTTTATGTTTTTTTACAACCTTTAATTTTGTCTCGTCTCACAACATTTTTATTTCAATATTGTGTGTCATGTTGCCCATGGGTGGAATTGTATTGGGTAGTTTTGGTTTGTTGACGCCTGCTGTGTTAAGTACAGCCTTAAAGCATTATACTGCCGTATTGGGAACAGCTGGGGCATGGTTTGGGCTTGCATATTATGTTTTGATCGCAGCATTAACCTGGTTGATGGGGGTATTGCATAATGGTACGCCTATCCCAATGAGTGTGTATTTTTTGGTGTTGTCGCTTTCATCGTTGGTAACGTATTATTATTTGATAAAAGAAAAGCCATAGACAATAGCAAGCGACGTACACATTGATATGTTATCGCAACCTTAGTTCTTTGCAAGGCTGCTTGTGCTGGAGCTGGAGCTGGAGCTGGAGCCACGTCTGCGGCAGGAGCGGGATTATATTTTAATGTTTCTCGTACTCGCAATAAATCTTCTTTAGATGCTCTACTTCCGAGTTCTCTTTCAACGCGTACATATCCTCCAAACCAACTGCCTCCTAAAGCACCAATAACTCGATTTAGAGTCACTGCTTTTTCACAGGCATCACCAGCAATTTCAGGCTTGATATCTGGTCGACTGGTTGAAAGAGTGTCGAAAGTGTCTTCCGCTTGGGCTTGGATATTGGGTGCTCTAGAAATAAAGAGTACATTCATAACATCGCTAGTGGCCGGCAGGGTTTTAGAAAACAAAACTAAAGTGTCAATGGTATTAGGACGTTGTTTGCTTCCTTTGGGAGTATCAACGACAACCCGTGGAATAGCAGCAAATTTTCCTTCTCCTTTTGTTTTTTCATAGACAAAACGCATTAAATCCGTCTCGGTGATTTTATCTGCAGTTTTTTCAGAGTCTGCTCGAGTAATAGCCGCCATATATTCTGCTTCAACGGCTTTGTCTGCAGGCCGTTCCCCTACCAATAAATAAATGGCGTCAGCAGAAACACTTCTTTCTTCAATCAATCTTTTAGCATAGCGAAGTCGTTTTTCCATTTCGGGGGCAGTCGAACCAAAGACTGCGATTGCATCATAATGGGTTAGTGCAGGCGCTTTTTCATTCCTTAAACCAAGACCCGTAATAATCTCTTCGATGGCTTTGTCATTATCAACCATCCATTTGCCTGTGGCTTGTTGCCAACGTTCTTCACCTGCTTTGTGAGCAAAGAATTCTCGTTGGGTAACCTTAATAAACCAATTGTGAAGTTTTTCTAGATCTTGAGTTGTTGTTCCTAAACCATCAAATAAATTTAAAACTATTTGTGTGTGTACTTTATTAAAATTGTCTTTTGCAAGTGGAACTATTTTTGCGATTAGAGTATCAATGCTTCCATCATCAAAACCCGCAATTTTTAAATCTTCCTTCATTTGTATTGGATCAAAGCAGCCCGCAAGGCGCAGCAGTTCTATAATTTGAAATTGATCACTTTCTTTTGGAAAATTATGGTGGGTAAGAATTGTTGATAGGTTGCTGCTAGCTTGGTTTGTTTTTACAAAATATGCCGATGAGAACACAACAGAAATAATTAGGATAAGTAGTAATATCAAAATGAAAGGCCGAGTTGGTTTCATTATTGGCAGCATTATCTACACCTAATCATTCTGGAATAGTCATCAACAGTGTTTATTAACGAATGAAAACAATACCATGATTTTTAAAGGTAATGAAGTAGCCATCCAGAAAGATCAGGAATAAGCCAGATAAACATTTGCTAGCTAACTTGTTTTTCAGCATTAAGTTGTATTTCCCTATGCCCATCCTAAGATGACTATGTTACACTGCCCGCCATGAAAGGTTAGCCAATTAACGCTAATCGTCTGTTTCGTTTATGAGTCCAGCTATTTTTGTTTAGTTGTGTGACTTTTTAGAAGGAGATATGGCTGAGATGGATATACCCGCTTCTTCACGTTTAGTGTCCTCAATAGGCACTTCAACATCAACCGTACCTAAAACCTCAAAACAATTACTAATTTCCTGCATGATAGGCAATGCCCTTGAATGGTATGATTTTGTTATTTACGGATACTTTGCCGTTATTTTTGGGACGCTTTTTTTCCCCTCTTACGATCACTTAACTCAAATTTTAGCCAGTTGGGGAGTCTTTTGGTCTGGTTTTCTTGCACGTCCTTTAGGGTCCATTGTGTTTGGCCATATTGGGGATAAAAGCAGTCGTAAGTTTGCATTAATGCTTTCTATTTATGTCATGGCCATCCCGACGGCATTAATGGGATGTCTTCCCACGTATGAACAAGCTGGGATTTTTGCCACAATCGCTTTGGTAATGCTTCGGGTATTACAAGGATTTGCCATTGGGGGTGAATTTACGGGCTCGATGGTATTTTTGGTCGAGCATGCTCCTAAAGATAAGAAGGGATTATGGGGGAGTTGGGCCTCATTTTCTGCCGTGTTGGGTGTTATTTTAGGTTCAGTATTTGTTGCTTATTTAAATTCTCGATTGAGTTCAGAAGAATTGCATTCTTGGGGATGGCGAGTTCCATTCGTTGTAAGTATTTTGGGAAGCTTAGTGGGAGGTTATATTCGCAATCGACTGAGCGATCCTGAAGTGTATTTGGATGCTAAAGCACGACGTAAGAATGAAGCTGTGCCGATTAAAATGTTATTAGCCGATCACAAGTCTAAAATCAGTTTAATTATTTTTCTTGATTTTCTAACCGCGATTGGTTTCTTTACGGTGGCAATCTTTTTAGCGACGTATTTCAAAACCTATTTAAAGATAACATCACACATGGCTTTTGTGATCAATACTATTAGCATGGGGGTGTTTGCAATTTCGACATTGATCGGGGGATGGTTTTCGGATCGCGTGGGAAGA
>Ga0207154_1020_pt1 | contig 25500 bp, 6 predicted proteins | sample Alteio_BWMinHeat_28_FD_153576 | JGI IMG/M metagenome (GOLD analysis project Ga0207154, IMG submission 153576) | Enriched cells from forest soil in Barre Woods Harvard Forest LTER site, Petersham, Massachusetts, United States -... | ecosystem: Environmental > Terrestrial > Soil > Temperate forest >... | reverse complement strand
TTTGTTTGCTACATTGAATCGTTTATTTGTCTGACTATTTGTTTAGATTTAAAATCTTTCACTACCTAAATCAGGGTTTAACTAGTTATGCAGGAACCGTTATTATCTCCATATCATCTTACCTTCTATATTGAATGGAAATTAGATCAAAATAGAAGCGATTATAATTTAGTATTTGATCAAAACCTTGAAGGTTTAATAGATACATTAAGGCTAGATAATGCGATTAAACGTTTCATTTCTGATTATGCAATAATAAATAGTCATATTGAGAATAAGCAAGATAAGTTATACTGGGTAAAAAATGATTCCATCCATGGTTTAGAATGTTATGATGGTAAATTAACAAACAAATTAATACTGTCGTATGTTCAAGAATCTTTTAATTTAGAAACTGGTCCTCTATATAGATTTGCACTAATAAAGATCTCTGAAAATAAATATAGATTTATTGTTGTTTTTCATCATATTATTATTGATGGCTTAACTGTTGACTATCTTATAGATGAAATATCAAATTATTACAACAATAGCAGTTATAAGTTTAATACATCAATTGATGAACAATTATCAAAAATGTCATCTCTATCTTTAATTTTAATGGATAGATTGGAATCAAATAGAAAACAAAGTGAATTTTTTTGGAAACACAAATTAGCAAATATTGAGCCATTAAACCTGCGGTTTCTAAAATCCTACACTAAGAATCATTGTTTGTCTGATGACTGCGAAGTTGACAAATCCATACAACAACTTAGTAAAATAAATGAAACAAGATTCAGTTTTGACAAAAATATCTTGTTAAAATTAAATAAGTTAAAAAAGAAATATCTAATTACTCCCTTTCTTTATTGTAAAACCATATATGCGATGCTACTTTATCGATACACCGGTCAAAATAATTTTTTTCTAAGTTATCCTATAACAATAAATGAGGGAATTGATTTCATATATGGCGGGCACGTTAACATAAATGTAATGCCATACAATTTTGAAAATATAAATAATATTTTAGATTTGTTTAAAGAATCACGAAATTTTTATAAATCGCTGAAATGTGACGGAATGAACCATGGGTATTTACCTGTATATGATATTGTGTCAAATTCAAGAAAAGAAATATTGGATTTATCATTTATCCAAGCAAACTTTAAAGATAATCTTTTTTCATTCCACGGTATCACAACTACAGTTAACCACGATACTTGTATTGATTTAACAGATCAATTACTCTTTGCACAAGAAATACGAAATGAAAATATTGGTTTTAGAGTTCGATACAAGATGGACTGTATTGATACAGTTTTATTAAAGCAATTCATTGACTGTTATAAACGGCTATTCATTACAATATTAGATGAGTTATTAGAATTAAAGGATGAAAGGCAAATAAAACATATTAAAAACTATGATATCCTGACATGTGATGAATACGAAAAGATTATTCATAAATGGAATGAGACAGATAACAACTATTCTTTAGAGAATACAATTCATTCGTTATTTGAAAATCAGACAGAAAAAACACCAAATAACATAGCGTTGATCTATAAAGATACTAAATTAACCTACATACAACTTAATGAAAAAACAAATCAATTAGCTAATTATTTAAAAAACACTTACGAGATTAAAACCGAAATGTTTATTTCTCTTTGTTTGGATAGAAATGAACATATGATAATTGCCATATTGGCTGTCCTAAAGCTAGGTTGCACATATGTGCCGATAGATCCGACTTATCCAAGTGAACGAATTAAATATATATTAAAAGACACGAGTCCAATACTTATGTTGACTAATGAAGCACATATGCAAAAATTAATAAATCTTATGTCTAATTCAGAGAGTATGCACAAAATTGATGTGCTGGCTTTGGATAATCAGGAAATTGTGCTTAAATTATGTAGTCAATCAAATTCAAACTTATTAATTCCTGTTAAAAGTAACAATCTTGCATATATTATTTATACTTCTGGCACTACTGGGTATCCGAAGGGTGTTATGGTCGAGCATAAAGGATTAATAAATCTAAAATATGATTTGTCATTTAAATACCGAATGAATAATACAGATAGAGAAGTTATTTTGCAGTTTGCTAATTATGTTTTTGATGCTTCAGTAGAACAAATTATGTTGGCATTATTAAATGGTTATACATTATTGTTGGTTCCAAACGAACTTTGGTTGAATAAAGAAGAATTTTATAATTATTTAAATTTGAATAAAACAACCTATATCGAAACTACTCCTACTTTCTCTTCACAATATGATTTTAGCAAAATACTTACATTAAAAAGATTAATATTTGGTGGTGAAGTTTTAAGTAAAGATCTTTATGATAAAGTTGTGAAATCTAAATCAATGCAAATTATTAATACATACGGGCCTACTGAAATATCTATTACAGCCACAATGAGTATCATAAAAGATGAAATTATAACAATTGGGAAACCGATTTCAAATGTCAAATGTTATGTGCTCGATAAGCATTTGAAACCATTGCCTGTTGGAGCTATTGGGGAGCTTTATATTGGAGGAATAGGATTAGCAAGGGGCTATTTAAACCAACAGCAGTTGACAGAGGAGAAATTTGTGGTTAACCAATTCCAAACAAAAAAAGAGAGGCAATTAAACATTAATTCAAGATTGTATAAAAGTGGAGATTTTGTGCGATGGTTAAATGACGGTAACTTAGAATACGTTGGACGTCTTGATAATCAAGTTAAGATCAGAGGATATAGAATAGAGCTTGAGGAAATAGAAAAAGCTATATTGAGATATAAAGGCATACATTGGAGCATTGTTGACGTTAAAGAAAAGAAAAATCAGGGACAATCTTTGGATAGTAGATATATCGTTGGTTATTATATGTCTGACATTGTAATCGATCAACATAGTATTTTAAATCATATCAGAAATATATTACCTGAATATATGATCCCAACGATATTGGTACATTTGGATAAACTACCTATATCGATCAATGGAAAAATAAATAAACGTGACTTACCCGAAGCAGAATTCATAGTTGATAATTATATACCCCCCAGAAGCGACTTAGAAATGAAAATTCTGCAAATTTGGTGTGAAACGTTAGGACTAACAAATGAAAAAGTAGGTATTCGCGATAATTTTTTAACTATGGGTGGTGACAGTATTGTAGGTATACAACTTGTCAATAGATTAAGACAAAGATTGAACATTAATCTATCTGTAAAAGATATATTTACATATCAAAATATTGAAAGGTTATATGATAATGTTTTAAGAAAAAAAATAAATAATAATACTCAAGAAATTAAAACGGAGCAAGGACTACTAAAAGGAGCGTTGGATTTACTTCCTATACAAGAATGGTTTTTTAGATCTAACTTTAAGGTGCCACACCATTGGAGTCAATCTTTTCTAATTAAAACAGAAAATCTAGATATTAATAGTTTACAACAAAGTTTATCTAAATTGTTTTTATATCATGATTGTTTTAGATTAAGATACAAAAAAAACGATAAAAATATTATTCAATATTATAAATTAGATGCTGAGCCTGAAAAACTGAAAATATTGGATATCAATTCTTTAAAAACGAAGGAAAGTGATGAAGACGTTGAGGGTACATTACAATCTATTTTAACAGGATGGCAAAGTCACTTTAACATTGAAATTGGACCTATATACAGTGTTGGATATATTTATGGATTTCCGGACGGAAGTTCTAGAATATTCTTTGCTTTACATCATCTAATCACAGACACAGTGAGTTGGAGGATTCTACTTAGGGATTTAAATGATATTTATTTTCAAAATGATCTTAAGTCAAAAAGAACTAGCTATAGACAATGGGTGGAAGTGATTAAAAACTATTCTATAAAGCACCAAGATGAAAAGGTATATTGGAGCAACTTATTATCTGATTATAATGATCAATATTTTTTGATGCAATGCAAGTCACCCGTTAACTGTATACGTTCTTACATAAGTTCTGATCAAACAAAAAAGTTATTAACAGAAAGCAATGTTCCATATCATACCCAAATAATGGATATTTTACTTACTGCTTTAGGGTACGCTTTATTTGAACTGTCTAATTCAAGAGTAAATCACATAATGCTCGAAGGACATGGAAGAGAAGAAATAGATCCTTATGTCGACATTACAAGAACTGCCGGATGGTTTACTACAATGTATCCAGTACGATTAGAAATACTTGATGGATATGATAAAAGTATTATAAATATAAAAGAAACCATGAGGAGCATACCTAATAAGGGCATTGGGTTTGGAGCATTACTAGGGTATGCTACAAATTCATTGCCCCTCGTTAGTTTTAATTATTTAGGACAATTAAACAGTGAATTACAATCGAATTTTTGGAATATTGCTAATGAGAAAAGTGGAACTTCAATAAATCCATTAAATCAATTCAGCAACATAATTGATATTAACGTTTATATTTTGGATCATAGACTTGAATTTACTTCTGAAACAAAGTTGGATGAAACGAATGCAAATAGATTAATAAAATCATTTAAACAGAATTTAATTAATATTATTGAGTATACCCTTAATCAAAAAAGAAGTTATTTGACTGCAAGTGACATTTTTAACGTAATAAATCAATCATATCTAGACAAGTTACAGGAAACATGCCAAATAGATAACATCTTTTTAGCAAATAGTTTGCAACAGGGATTTATATATCGTGCTCTGAATCAAAACCAAATGGATGATGCGTATGTCGTGCAAACGATATGGCAATACAATTGTTTGATAAATGAAAGTAATTTGAAGGAAGCATGGGTTTGTGCTCAAAAAAAATATGGCAGTTTGAGATTACGATTTGCTTGGGATCAAGAATTAGTGCAAATTATTGAAAAAGATACAAATATAGATTGGAGATATATTGATCTCAGTTTAGAAAAAGAAACCGAAAAATCTATTTATAAAAAAGTAAAAAAAATTCAAGAAAACGATAGAATTGAAACTTATGATTTGGAAAAGGGTAATTTATTTAGGATATATTTAATTAAACACAAAGAAGATCTTTATACATCTATTTTCAGCAGTCATCATGCAATAATAGATGGATGGAGTTTTCCTGTGTTGTTAAACTATGTGCATAATGCCTATTTGAATATTCTAAATGGAACCATTGAAGTGCCGGCCATTGATTATGGTTACGAAAACACTCAAAAATATTTACAAGAGCATAAAAATCTTTATAATGATTGGTGGAATAATTATTTGTCGCAGGTAGATAATTTTGAAGATCTAAATGGATTATTACATGTATCAAACGACAGGCCTACTAATATTGATAATTACAGGAATATAATTACTCCAAACGAAGAATTGCTTATCATAAGTAATGATCCTTATCAGAATCTAAAGAAAGTTTGTCGCAACTATAATGTAACATTAAACGCAATTTTACAATATGTTTGGAGCAAAGCATTAAGTGTGTACAGCAATGCTAATAATACGATGACTGGAATGGTGGTTTCAGGTAGGAACCTTCCGATTGACGACATCGAAAGTTCTGTCGGTATGTTCATTAATACCTTGCCATTAATAGTGAATCATCCAAGTGAAGCATCGATTGTAGATACCATTCAAGTTGTTCAAAATAATATTAATGAAATTAATATACGAAATGCATCAAGTTTATCTAGTATAAAAAAAGGAAACATACGTTTATTTAATAATATTTTTGTATATGAAAACTATCCAAACTATAATCAAAATAACGACAAACTTAATATCACGTTTACAGAAAATATTGAAAAAATAGATTATCCTTTAGGTGTAACTGTTTTTGAAGTTGATGAGCAGATACTATTTAAAGTAGGGTATGCTTCAGAATTATTCAGTAACGCAAGAATAAAAGATTTATTACAAACTATTCAATTATTGTTAGAGCAAGTTGTAAGTATTCCAGATAAATCAGCGAAAAATCTAAAATATTTAAGTAATGCGCAATACAAACAGATGATAGAAGATTGGAATGAGACCGACACTGTCTATCCAATTGATAATAAAATACATGAATTATTTGAAGAGCAAGTAAGGAATACTCCTAATCATGTAGCGTTAGTATATGAGAACGTATCATTAACGTACATGGAGCTAAATCATAAGGCAAATCAACTGGCACATTATCTAAGAATGAATTATGACATTCGACCCGATACAATAATAGCATTATTCTTAGACAGAAATGAATATATGATAATTGCTATTCTTGGCATTTTAAAATCGGGTGCCGCCTATGTTCCAATAGATCCAAGTTGCCCTAAAGAAAGAGCTAAGTATATTATAGAAGATACAAAATCTCTGTTAATTATTACAAATACACTTTACACAGAAGGACTAAATTCTATTAAAGATTCTTTAAAATATGATGTGATACTCGAGATAGATGATGGAAAATTATGGAAGAAACTGCAATTTCTTTCAAAAGAAAATCATGTAAATTCGATATCAACGAGTAGCTTAGCCTATGTTATTTACACTTCTGGGACTACAGGGCTTCCAAAAGGGGTAATGCTTGAACATAGAGGGATTGTAAATTTAAAATATGATCTTACTTTTCGATATGGTATGCAAGACAGTGAGGTAGAAAATATTTTACAATTTAGTAGCTATGTATTTGATGCATCGATAGAACAGATTGTTTTATCTCTTTTAAATGGTTATACGCTTGTTTTAATTCCTAATCAGTTATGGCTAGAAAAAGATAGGTTTTATTCATATTTAAACAAACATGCCATTACACATATTGATGCAACACCTACAATATTAGAACAATATGATTTCAGGAAAATTCCAAGTTTAAAAAGGATTGTATGCGGAGGCGAACCCTTAAGAAGGGATACCTATAAGAAAATTGCATTAAGTGATTTAAAGATAATAAATGCATATGGGTTAACCGAGACATCTGTTACCTCGTTAGTCAATATTATTTGTGAAGAGAATCAAGGAATAGGCAAACCCATCGGTAATACGAAATGCTATGTCTTGGATGAAAACTTAAGACCAGTGCCCATTGGTGCTATTGGAGAATTGCATATTGGAGGAGCTGGGGTTGCGCGAGGTTATTTAAATCAGCCTAAGTTAACCCAGGAAAAGTTTATTGATAACCCATTTAAAAATAATATAGATAAGAAGAAATTAACAAATTTAAAACTGTATAAAACTGGCGATTTAGTAAGATGGCTACCGGATGGGAATTTAGAATATGTTGGACGAAAAGACTTACAAGTTAAAATAAGAGGATATAGAATAGAATTAGAAGAGATTGGAAGTATTTTATCCTCATACGAGGGGATATCACAAAGCTTTGTTCTAGCAAAAGAACATAAAGATCAGTTGGGGAATTATACCGAGAACAAATATTTAGTAGGTTATTACGTTTGTGAAAATAGTCTAAACGAAGATAAGATAAAAAATTATTTGAAAAACAAACTTCCGGAGTATATGATTCCATCTGTTTTTGTACATTTGAGCGCATTCCCATTGTGTGCTAACGGAAAAATTAATCGAAAAGCCTTCCCCGACCCAAAATTCAATAATGGAATGACGTACTTATCAGCTCGAAATGAAATTGAAGAAAAAATATGTCTAGTTTGGGGAGAAGTATTACAATTAGATCCTTCGTTAATAGGAATACGAAATAATTTTTTTGATTTAGGTGGCAATTCGATCCTATTGATAAGTTTAAAATCGAAGCTGGAAAATGTTTTGGGAGTAAAAAATTTAAAAATTAGTGATTTATTTAAGTATCCCTCCATAGAAAAATTTAGCAACTATGTTGTAAAAAGTGATGAGACTACTTCGCACATGAGTCACGTAAGAAATTGGGCAACAAATAAATTTGATCATCGAATTGCAGTTATAGGTATGTCAGGAGCATTTTCTAATTCAGAAGATATAGAGGAGTACTGGGAAAACATAATTAATGGGAAAGAATGCTTGAAACAAATATCAAGAGAAAATTATGAAGAACTTGGAGTTTCTGAATCAATATTGAATGATAAGAATTTTATTACCACAGGTGGTGTCTTAAAAGATATCGACAAATTTGACCCTGAATTTTGGAATATATCTCATCACGATGCTATGCTTATGGATCCACAAATTAGAAAATTTTTAGAACATTCTTGGATTGCTTTAGAACAGTCAGGTTACATTAGAAAATGTCACAAGCTTAAAATTGGTGTATTTTCTGGGATGAGTTTTAGTGAGTATTACGAAAGTCGAATAAGAGGGAACCCTAACCTTCCTCAACACATGAACCTCTGGGAAATTGAAAATATGAATGAGAAAGATTTCCTTTCAACTAGGATTAGTTACTTGTTAGGACTCAATGGTACTTCAATAAATATTAATACCGCATGTTCAACCTCCTTAGTTGCAATTGTCGAAGCATGTAAAAATTTAGCATTAGGTGCTTGTGATATAGCTTTAGCTGGCGGAGTAAGCTTTTCAATGCCTGAGAATCATGGATACACCTATCGCGAAGGAATGATTTTTTCTAAAGATGGTCATTGCAGGGTCTTTGATTGTGATTCTAGCGGTACTGTCGGTGGCGTTGGTGTTGGTGTAATAATATTAAAAAGGCTGCAAGAAGCAATTAACGATAATGACAATATTATTGGAATTATAAAAGGATACGCAACAAATAATGATGGTAATAGAAAGGTAGGTTATACTGCTCCAAGTGCTATTGGTCAAACAGAATGCATATTAGAGGCACAGAAAATGGCTGGAGTGACGTCTGATGCTATTACGTATGTTGAATGTCATGGGACGGGAACTGTCTTAGGGGATCCCATTGAGGTAGCAGCACTGCATGATGCTTTCAAAATGAATTTAAAAATTGATAAGTATAGTTGTATTTTAGGTTCAGTTAAAGCAAATATTGGTCATGCCGATATTGCCTCTGGTGTAGCAGGGTTTATCAAAGTTTGTAAAATGTTGGAAACCAAAATGCTACCACCGCAGATTAATTTTAATAAACCAAATCCAGCTTTGATGTTAGAAAACACGTATTTTAAAATAATAACAATACCTCAAGTTTGGATCAGATCTAACGATAAAAGACGAGCTGGGGTTAGTGCATTTGGTATTGGTGGCACTAATGCCCATCTCATTCTTGAAGAATATGAAGAAACACAGGATGAAAAAAAAATTGTTCAAGACAAATATTACATTATTCCATTTTCGGCAAATAGCATAAACTCATACAAAGGTTTTTGTCGTGCGCTCGAAGATTATTTGCGTTTAAATGACAGCGTAGATTTAATTGATATAAGTTATGTCTTGCAAGACAGGCGACAACATTTTAAAATTAGAAATGCCATTGTTTGTAAAAATAAGGAAGATGCAATAAAAAAATTGAAAAATATTTCAGAGCCTGTGAATGTGAATACATCAAGATTAAGTATTGTCTTTATGTTTCCTGGACAAGGGGCTCAGTATATTAATATGGCTCGAGGTTTATATGAAACTGAAAGTGTTTTTAAAGAAAATGTTGATGAATGCTGTAAGATAATTTTTAATATTCTTAATATTCAATTTATAAACTGTTTATATCCTACTCAAAATCCTCCACTTGAGGACTTCTACGAAACAAAGTGGAGTCAACTTGCATTATTCATCGTTTGTTATGCGTTGGCTAAGCAGCTTGAATCTTTAGGTATAAATGCATTTTCTTATATTGGTCATAGTATAGGCGAATATGTTGCAGCAACTTTAAGTGGAGTATTTAGCTTAGAAGATGCTTTAAAAATTATAACAAAACGAGGAGAATTGATGCAAAAAATGTTAGCGGGATCCATGCTTTTAGTGAACGCTGACATAGAGGAGATCCAAAAAAGGCTTCCTTCGACTCTTGAAATAGCTGTGTATAATGCACCTAATGTTATTGTAGTATCAGGGAGGAGACACGAAATTGAAGAGTATAAATTTATATTGAACAGAGATAATATATCTTTCATTGATTTAAATACCTCTCACGCCTTTCATTCTTGTATGATGGAAGAAGCTGCTCAAGAATTTGAATTATTTATGAAACATATCCATTTTAAACAAAATAATAAGCCATTTGTATCCAATGTAACAGGAGAGTTTATTCGTAATGATCAGGTCTCTTCTCCTCAATATTGGGCCAGTCACATTCGAAAGCCAGTGCTGTTTTCTAAAGGGATAGAAACATTAAGCACATCTTATAATAATGTGGTTTTTTTAGAAGTTGGACCTGGAAACACCTTATCATATTTTGTAAATCAAAATAATAAATTACACAGTTTAAAAGTCCGGTGCATTAGTATCCTGCCAACTAAAAATGAAATTTATCGAGGTGATAAAGATGATGTCCAGGCGTTGAACGAATTTGTTGCAAAACTATGGAGCCTTGGTCAAGAAATACGATGGGAAAAAGTTCGAAAAACACAGGATCATTTATTGAAAAATATAAAATTACCTTCTTATCAGTTTGAAAAAAATAAATGCTGGATCGAACCCCATAAACAAACAATGGAAAACAGTAAAATTATTGAGTTAAAAAATTCACAATGTTATCAGATGTCTTGGGAACGTGTAAAAAAAGTAACTAGTTTATCAAATATTGAACTTAAAAATAAATGTGGTTGGTTGATTTTTAAAGATGATTCCTACCTTTTAGATCCTTTTATTCGCTATCTAAAAGGACTAAACCAATTAGTTATTATGGTTGAACATTCCAAACTGTCTGAGCATGTACAAATACAAAATGATAAAATAATAATTAATCCATACAATGAATTGCACTACGAGGAACTTCATCAATATTTACTTTCCATTGATTTAAATATTAAATATATCATACATGGTTGGACTATTACAAACGTAGACCCGAAACAGGCTACCGAAGATCTTCAATATCTAGGATTTTATAGTTTATTTCACTTGCATAATATTATTTTTTCAGTGTTGAAATCAGAAGTGTATCTTTTTACTATTACAAATGGAATAAATCAAGTTAGTGGAAGAGATGTAATTCATTGTGGTAAAGGCACTATTCTTGGTGCAATAAGAGCCATTCCACATGAGATATCCAATATTAGAGCCACACTATTAGATATTGGCTTTGAAAAAAGTATTGACCATAATTTTCTTCTAGCGTTGATTGTTTCTGAAAAAACGTATTTATCAGAACCAAATTATGCGATTCGATCAAATTATATATGGAGGGAAAAATGTGAACTTATAACTTTATCTGAGTTATCACAGTCGCCCACCCTCAGAAATGGAGATGTTGTAGTAATAACGGGTGGTTTAAGCGGTGTAGGTTTGACCATGGCAAAGTCAATTTCTAAGCATCACAAAATAAAATTTATATTGGTTAATAGAAATGGCATTGATAATGATAAAGATAGCAATTTAAGGAAATTTCAATTAGATAGTCTTGAGTTTATAAAAAACAATGGGAGTGATGTTGATATAAATTGTTGCGATATAACTGATGCTCATGGGACAAGGAATGTAATAAACTCTATTAAGTGTAAATATGGAAGAATTTCAGGCGTTATTCACGCTGCAGGGGCGCGTCCACTCTCTTATAAAGATAAAACTTTTTTAAATGTAAAACGTGCAATTAGCGCTAAAGTATTTGGAGCTGAAAATCTATTAAATATTTTTAAAGATAATGACTTGAACTTTTTTGTTACGACATCATCATTAGCCAGCATCGTTGGAGATGTTGGTAGGATTGAGTATTGTGCAGCAAATAGTTATTTAGATATCCTTTGTGGTTGTTCGGTAAGCAATATAGAACATATAATATCAATTAATTGGCCTGGTTGGTCATTTGAATATGATGAAGATAGTGAACCATTAATTACTTTATCCAATAAAAATAATACTAACCTAAACGTTCTTCTCCAAAATAACGTGACTGAGAAAGAGGGTGAGGCTATCTTTTATAAAATACTAAACCAACGAAGTCACAATCAAGTTGTCATTTCAAAGATAGATATTAGTGATATTAAATACAAATTATTTGAACATACACATAATACCAACAGTTGTGAAGTCCAATTAAAGGTTGAAAATTTTATTATAGAAGAAAACTCGACAATGATGGAACAGAAGGTTGCGAGCCTATTTTGTAAAAATCTTGGAAATGAAAGACTAAGTAAGTATGTAAGCTATTTTGAATTAGGGGGAAATAGTCTATCTGGACTTAGATTGATGAATGACATTAATAGATTTTTAAATGTAAATATTAACATATTTGTTCTTTTAAAAGAAAACACGGTATTCAGGTTGGCAAATTATTTAGAAAATTACAGTGAAAACACAAATATTAACTTTCCTGTAGCTATAGAAGAAGGCGAATTATAATGAATGTAGCAGAATTTATATATGAAACAAATAAACTGGGAATTTCAATTTGGTTAGAGGATGAGAAAATTAAGTATAGATTATATCAGGATTTAAAAAACAAACAGGATATCATTGAAAAACTTAAAATTAATAAAAAAATTATAGTTGAATTTTTAAAAAACAACAACATATTTAAGGATGGAATTTCAAATCTTGATCGTATTTATATATCATCTGACAACTCAGGAGTCCTATCTTTTGGTCAAGAAAGAATGTGGTTTATAGAAAAATATGAGGAAGGTACGAGTGTTTATAATTTGCCAATAGTATTTGCTCTAAATAAGTCTATAAATTTGGATATTTTATGTTTGAGTCTTCAAAGCCTAGTTAATAGGCATGAGATATTTAGAACAGTAATAAAGGAAGATGTAGATGGAAATGCTTATCAGGAGGTGAAAGAAGAAGCATCCGATATTATTAATTTGTCTATACTGAAAGTTATCAATCAGTCTGAACTGGATTTCGAACTTGAAAAAAATACAAATTATATTTTCAATTTACAAAAAGAAAGTCCAATTAAAATTAATTTTCTAAAAATAGTGGGTGGAAAAGCCCTGTATCTATGTATTGTGATTCATCACATTGCTTTTGATGGTTGGTCTTTTGATGTTTTCTTAAGAGACTTAGGGGCCTACTACAGATATTTCCTATATCAAGATAGGAGAGTGAGTATTGAATTAGACTTGCCAAATCTAACTGTTCAATATAAAGATTTTGCGTTGTGGCAAAAAAAATATTTTAACAGTGAAAAAAACAAAAAACAATTGGAATTTTGGAAAAATAAAATTGCTGGTCATGAACCTTTAAATATAATGACTGATTTTTCCAGACCATCGAAGATAAGTTATTTAGGTGACGACATATTTATTGATCTGGATGAAGCATCTTCCTTATCGTTAAGAAATCTCGCAGCGCAATTGCATGTGAGTTTATACAGTTTATTGTTGGCAGCATACTGTATTATGCTTCGTTGCTTTAGTGGACAGAATGATATCACGATAGGAACTCCGGTAGCCAATAGACACTACTCACAAATCGAAAATTTGATAGGATTTTTTGTTAACTCTCTTGTTCTAAGATTGTCAGTTGATCCCGAGATGCTCATTACTGAATATATATGCAAAATTGGTCAAGAAGTGGTAGAGGCTCAATATTATCAAGATATTCCTTTTGAAAAAATAGTTGAGGCACTTGGAATTCCCAGGGATACCAGCAGACATCCTATATTCCAAGTGATGTTTTCAATGGACAATTTTGGAAAGGTTATTAATGAAAATAATGAAGACTTTAGTCTTTTTTCAGGGTTTCAATTGTATACCCCAAATAGATCGATACATAAAGAAGCAAAATTTGATTTAACAACCATTATTGATGATAGCCATCAATGTTTAAAAATTTGTTTTAACTTTGCAGTAAATTTATATAAAAAAACTACAGTGAGTAGTTTTTTAAAAACATATTGTAAAATATTAAACCAGTTTTCAAAACTAGTTAATCCAACAATAAATGAAATGAGAATAAAGGATCTACAATATTTAGATTTAGATGAATTTGAACAGGCATTACCACATAAGCTGGATAATGAATATGACATAAGCAATAAGACAATCCAATCATTATTTGAAGAGCAGGTGAAATTAACACCGAATAAAATTGCTGTAGTATTTGAAAATAATACACTAACCTATGCAGCTCTCAATGAGAGAGCAAACCAATTAGGACATTATTTAAAACTTACGTTTAATATTAAGCCGGATGACTTGGCGGTGTTATGTTTAGATAAAAGTGAACATATTCTTGCTGCGATTCTTGCTATTTTAAAATCTGGTGCAGCTTACGTCCCTATCGAACCTAATCTTCCAGATAAACGAGTTAAATATATAGTAGAAAGTAGTAATGCCAAAGTGGTATTAACAAATCGATTGTATAAGGGAAGATTAAGTGTTTTAACTAGTGAGCTTAAGAATCATGTTGATATTTTGGATATTGATAATAATGTTGATAAAGACTCAATAAAAATGCAGCCAGCAGTTAATCCTAATTCCAATACAACAAGTAATAATCTTGCATATGTAATTTATACTTCAGGGACTACAGGTCATCCTAAAGGGGTGATGATCGAGCATAAAAGTGTTCTAAATTACATATTTAATGTTAAGTCCCATTACTTGATTTCCTCTGAAGACACAGTTGATTTTTCAACAAATATAGGTTTTGATTTAACACTAACAACGACATTATGTAGTTTATGCCTTGGGTCAGAAGTGATAGTATATGGTAATCAACTACAAGATTTAGATTCTTACAAAAATCATTTAAATAAAAATAATATAAATGTAATAAAACTGGTCCCGAGTTATTTTGAACTGCTCATTGATTTTCTTCCTAATACAAGGGTAGATAAAGTTATATTGGGTGGAGAAAAATTAAATCCTATAATTATAGAAAAATTATACCAAGTATATCACAATATGGGAAAAGAGTTTAATTTACTAATTTATGATGAGTATGGTCCAACGGAGTCTACTGTGGGTGCCTGTATCAACAAGGTATATCTAAATAATAGTTTTACAATTGGAAAACCCTATGACAATTATAAAATTTATGTGTTAGATGCGCATCTTAATATTTTGCCTATCGGTGCTCCAGGCGAGATATACATAGGAGGAATAAGCCTTGCTAGAGGGTACTTAAATGATCCGGAATTAACTGCGAAAAGTTTTATTGCCAATCCCTTTCAAACAAAAGAAGAAGATCAACGAAATGAAAACACTAGGTTATATAGAACAGGGGATTTAGGTCGATGGTTATCTGATGGTAATTTAGAATATATTGGACGCAATGATTTTCAGGTTAAAATAAATGGGTATCGTATAGAACTTTCTGAAATTGAAAGGACCTTATCAAGTTACGAGGGAATTAAAAAAGCTGTAGTTGTCGTCAAAGAAAATATAATTTCAGAAGGAATTTTACCTAATAAATATTTAGTAGGTTATTATGTATCCAATACCAAGTTAAAGGAAGATAATATTCTGGCACATTTAAGATCTATTTTACCTGAATATTTAATTCCTAAGGCAGTTATTCGTATTGATAAAATTCCATTGACATCTAATGGAAAATTAGATAGGAACTTGCTGCCAGATCGCTGGGTAGACAGCAAAAATAATTATGAGGCACCACGCACTGAATTAGAGAAGAGAATGTGTTCGGTTTGGTCTGAAGTTTTAACTATACCTGAGAGTAAAATAGGGATCTATGATGATTTTTTTAGATTGGGTGGCGATAGTATTTTAGCAATTAGACTTGTTAGCAGGATCAATAAAGAATGTCGTTCACAACTTAAAGTTAGAGATGTATTTGAATCAAAGTCTATCATTAAATTATCTGATAACCTTTATAAGGATCTTAAAATTGTTGGAGATGCAGATAGTTATATACCTTTTAGCTTGCAGAGAAAAGCATTAAATAATACGGAACTAAATTTATTGACAGATATTTTTCCAGCAAGTTATTTACAGATGGGCATGATCTTAGAATCCAGTTTAAGTACCAATAGGACCTACCATCATATTATTGGTTATTCAGTTAAAGCGAGATATAATAAATCTAAATTTTTATCGATTTGGAAATATTTAATTAGAAAGCATGAATTATTAAGAGCCAGTTTTATTCTGGATGAAGATGGCGAATGGAATGTGGCTATCCATAAAAGATGTGTATTGGATTATAAAGTGTTTTCAAAAAACTGTACCGTGCAGCTGATTAATAACGAGAAATCTAATGGGTTTGATTATTCAAACCCTGGAATTTTTAGGATCATTGTAAATGATGTTGATGAAAATTTTGATTTAATTTTCTCTTTTCATCATGCGATTGCAGATGGTTGGAGTATTGCATCTCTTATGAATGAATTTACTCAATTATATGTGAAAAATAGATTTTCTACAAAGAGCATAGGTTTAAGTTATGGTGAATTTGTCAAAAATGAAATAAATGCAATAAAAGATCATTCTATCGCTGAGTTTTGGAAGAGTTATTTGTATGATTTAAATCATATTAGAATCAAATGGAAGTTTAATTCTGACCGATCTATTAACAGTGTATACACATCTTCTTGCAAGCTAGAGTTGGATGATGTTTATCCAGTACATGAAATGGCGAAAAATTTAAAAATAAGTGTTGATTGTATATTTTTGCTAGCCTATTTTAAAACTATTGAATTTTTTACTCGAAGCTCAAACATTACTATTGGGTTAACAGTAAATAATAGATTAGAGAAAGAGGGTGGAGATGAATTGTTTGGGTTGTTTTTAAATACTCTTCCATTTAGAGTAGATTTAAATAAATCATGTGATCATAAAGATGAATTGTTAAGTATATTTAACAACAAACTTGGATTACAAAAATTTAAACACCTGCCTTATGGATATATTAAATCATTATTTAATGAAGATTTATATACATTTGCATTTAATTTTGTACATTATTATATTTTAAACGAGAGCTCTGAATATATAGAATATTTGGAGGAATTTGAAAAATCAAGCATCCCATTTTTTTTAAACATATCTCAAGAAGGATATTCAACTTTCTTTATAGATATTACTGCACATGATGATTGTGTTAGTAAAGATTATTTAGAATATTTTATGCTATATTATAAGAGGGCTCTAATTAATGTAATAGAAAATCAATATTCAAAACTATCTTTATCTATAGAAGATTGTCAGAAACTATTGCATACCTGGAATCAAACGGATAAAGAATTTTGTAACAATAAAACCATCTGTGCACTATTTGAAGAGCAAGTAAACGCACTGCCTGATAATGTAGCGATAATATTTGGTGAAAGAAAAACATTATACAGAGAACTTAATGAAAAATCAAATCAATTAGCTAATTATCTTAGACAGAACTTTACAATTGAAGCAGATACCTTAATAGTATTATGTTTGGATAGAAGTGAGCACATCTTGATTGCAATGCTTGCTATCTTAAAAGCAGGTGGAACGTATGTTCCTGTTGATCCAAATTATCCTAATGAAAGGATAAAATATATATTAGAGGATACCAAAACTAAATTAGTATTGACTAATACATTATATCAACAGAGATTATGTGATTTATATGAAATGACAAACATTAAAATAAATGTTTTACCAATTGGTAATATAAAATTTGATGATTTATTAAAAACAATGTCAACAGAGAACCCAAATATAGAAGTAAAAAATTGTAATTTGGCCTATGTCATCTATACTTCAGGAACCATGGGTAACCCAAAAGGAGTAATGGTTGAACATAGAGGTATTGTTAATTTAAAATGTGATCTTACTTCACGGTATGGTATGTCAGATGATGAGGTTATATTACAGTTTACAAATTACGTGTTTGATGCTTCTGTTGAGCAAATAGTATTATCATTGTTGAATGGTTATACTTTGGTTTTAGTTCCTGATCATCTATTTTTAAATAAAGATGATTTTTATTCATACTTAAATGATAATAACATAACTCATCTTGATGCCACTCCAAGTCTTTTGGAACAATATGATTTAACCAATGTTAGAAGCTTAAGAAGAATTATTAGTGGGGGAGAGCCTTTGACCCCTGAAGCATATCATAAATTATCCTTAAATAGAAATGTGAAAATTATAAACGCTTATGGTCTTACAGAAACTTCTGTTACCTCTTTAGTAGATTTGATGCAGAATGAAAAAATATCGATTGGTTCTCCAATTGCGAACACAAAATGTTATGTGCTCGATGATAATCAATCTCTACTTCCTGTGGGTGTAGTAGGAGAATTATATATCGGAGGAATAGGATTAGCCAGAGGTTATTTAAACAATTTAGAGCTTACAAATAAAGTATTTATTACTAATCCCTATCAAACATGCGATGAGAAAAAATTACTTAGAAATGCACTAATTTATAAGACAGGAGATCTTGTGCGTTGGTTGCCTGATGGTAAATTGGAGTTTATTGGAAGAAAGGACTTTCAAGTAAAAATTAGAGGTTATAGAATTGAATTAGGTGAGATTGAAAATGTGTTATCTGCATACGAGGGGATACAATATAGTATTGTTGTCACTAATGATATTTTTGTTTCAAAAAATACACGAGGAAGTAATCAATATTTAATTGCATATTATGTATCCATTGCTAGGTTAGATGAAGAAGCTATTGCTAATTATTTAAAAAATAAATTACCTGAGTATATGCTACCAAAGCAACTAATATATTTAAACAAATTGCCTACAACAATAGCTGGGAAACTAGACAAAAAATCTTTACCACAACCTGAGTTTATGAAAAAAAATACCTATAGGGCACCGAAGAATGAGGTTGAAAGGAAACTGTGTGAAATATGGTCTGTAAATTTGAATTTAGATAAAAATAATATTAGTATTACTGATGATTTTTTTGAAATAGGAGGAAATAGTATTTTGGCGATGAAGGTTATTAGTATAATAAATATAAAATTATCTGTAAAATTAAGTGTGTTGGATCTCTTTTTATATAGGACTATTAAATCTCTCGCATGTATGTTAAAGCAACCGAATCTTGAATTTGATATTATAAAGAGATTAAGTGACGATAATAATTATGTCAATTTATTTATGATTCATCCAGGAGAGATAGGTTCCGAAGTCTACATCCCGATAGCAAAAAAATTCAATAAATATTTTTGTTGTTATGGTGTTGATTCATACAATTTGAATAATAAAGATAAAATTGAAGATCTAAATGCCTTGGCAAATTATTATCTTCAGCCTATTGAAAAAATAATAAAAGAGAAAAAACAAGATGTTTATCATTTGTTTGGGTGGAGTTTTGGGGGAATGATATCTTTAGAAATTGCGAGCATCTTAGAGAGAAGAGGGTATAATAAAGTAAGAGTTTATTTGGTTGATACCATCTTGTATGACGAATACCTTACTTTTCTGGAAAATAAAATAGATCCTGAAGCATTAAAGGAAAGGTATAGTGCTTATATTATGTCCCAGGATCATGATGTGACTTGTTTAGATACAGTTATTTCGAACATTGACACAGAGAATAAACTTATTAGACAAAATATATCATCATTTTTATCAAAAACAACAGTTCTTTTATTTAAAGCCATGAAACGTATTCCAACAGAAAATTCTGAAATATACAACAAATACTTCGAATACTGTTCTTCGCTTGAGTTCAATAATATAGATAAATATGTAGACAGGAAAAATATTAAAGTGATAAAATTGTATAATGTTCATCATTATTCTGTGCTACAGAAGGAAGAACGTCTTCTGAATGAAATTGTGTTGTTCAATAAAACTTTAGATAATGAAAGTTTGATTTACAGTTAATGGAGCAATAATTATGTCAACTTTTCCAAATAAAACGTCGCAATATAAATTTAATCCTGAAATATCAAAAGAATTAAACAAATTAACTGTTTTGGATAATTATCACGTGATAATTGCTTTGTTGCAAGATTGGGGCATAATAATACTCTCTAGTATAGTAGCTCATTATTATTTTTATTTTTATCCAATTTGTTTAATAATAATTGGTTCGAGACAGAGAGGCTTAGGAAACATATTTCATGATTCCACGCATGGAAACATTGTTAAAAATCGGCGTTTGTGTAATATAACAGGAACTTTTTTATCTGGCTATTGGGTGGGTTTAAGTATGTCGGATTACAGAGAGTCTCATGTTAAATTACACCATAATTATCTAGGGAACATTAAGGTTGATCCAGATTATCAATATTATCATAATATTGGAATATACGGTGAAAAGATAACACCGAAAGATTTTCTTTTTGCACATATCATACCTATGCTTTTATTATTTCGAGTACCAGGCGATATTTTTTATTTTTTTAAAAATAGAATTTTGGCGATGAAAACATATCCTTTAGATTATTGTAAAATGGTTACATGTTGGGTAGTAGCATTTATTATAGCTATTTATTATCATAAGGTTGATATACTCTTTTTTTATTGGATTATTCCATTTTTTACTACCTATAATATGATTGATTATATTATACAAATGGCGGAACATTACCCATTGTTGGGAAAATCAACGAATGTTCTCTATTTATCGAGAAATAGATTTAGTCATTGGCTGGAGGCTATATTTTTAAGTATACGTAATGAAAACTATCATTTGGTTCATCACTTAAGGCCTGCAATTCCATTTTGGAATTTGGCTAAGGCACATAAGATAATGATGAAGGATATGACATATAGAAAAATTAATCAAAATTTTGGAGGTATATTTTATTCAAGTAATGGAAATAATTCTTTCATTCCTATATTATGTAGTAAAGTTACATGGAGGACTATGTCAACATTATGCGAATGAAATATTTAATTATTTATATAAAAAACTATAAATTAAAAGATACTTTTTTGGTTTACCTACTAATTCCAAATAGTCAGGTATTGAACGATATATTCACTTAACATTTGCTTCTAATTGAGGAATAAAATGACCACTTCCTTACGACCTCATGAAAGTTCACATTCTTTATATGAAGCAGCTATAAACTGGGCATGTGGAATCCTTTTGTCAAGAGGATTTAAGATCATGGCCCCATACGAAGTTATTTCTGATATGCCGTGGTCCACAGTTATTAGATTTTTATGTCAGCAAGGAAAAATGTATTTGAAATTAATGGGTTCTCCTTATTCGATTGAGGCAGTATTACTAGAATTTTTATCATTCCGTAGTTCAAATAATATAACAAAGGTTCTTGCATATAATCAAAGTTTATCTTGCTTCCTAATGATTGATGCAGGATCTCCACTCAGAGATTATTTGAAAAAAAATTATCAGTTCAATCTAGTCTCAAATGTACTTCAAGCCTATGCATCTATTCAACTTTCAAGTATAGCGGATGTGGAAGCTTTATTGCACATTGGGATTCCAGATTGGAGATTAAAGAAATTACCGAGTCTTTACCAGAAATTTATTGCACATACTGATCTTTTAAAATCGGATGGTTTGAGCGATTCTGAAATTGCACTACTTCAAAAATTGCATTCTTACATTGCTTTACTATGTGATCAATTGTATGAACTTGGAATACCAGAAACATTAGAGCATGGGGATTTAAACGATAATAATATCTTAATTCGTGATGATAAACATCTAACAATCAGTGATTGGGGAGATGCCAATATATCTCATCCATTTCTTTCTTTAGCTTCCTGGCTCGACAGTGCTATGATTAATCATCAATTTAATGAAAGCGATGAACTATATTTTTCGACTCAAGATGCATACTTAGAAAAATGGCTAGACTATGGGGCAAAAAATAAATTACTTCATGCGTTTAATCTTGCGAAACAATTAAGGTATTTCCAATTTGCTTTAAGTTTTAGCCGGATAAAGCATTGTTCTCATATAGAAAACTATAAACAGTATAATGGATACAATCAAATACCTGCGACAGTCTATCGTGAAATCATTGAAAAATTTAAGTTTCTACTTTAATTTTTAGAGATTTGAGTATACAGATCATGATGAAAGGACAATCAATGAAAGAAAATGATGAAATTCCAAAAACTCTAATCTCTTTTGTATGGTATTATTTGAAAAATAAAAAAAAGTGTTTAATAGGATTTTTTATTATTGGTTTGATAATAGCAGCAGAAATATCGATCAGCCCTTATTTGTTAAAGTTATTGATTGATAGAGCTGTTGAATATAAAAATTCAATAGAATTATTTTGGACATTATTTGTTCCTGCATTATTGTATATCGTGATGAGTCTTATTTTAAATTTTTCATTTTGGTTGTTATATTTTATTAATCTACGCTTGTATCCAGACATAAGATCAAATATTATTAAAGATGCGTTAGAATATTTAATGCAACATTCTCATGCTTTTTTTCAAAATCACTTTTCAGGAAGGCTCACTAAAACAGTTACTGACTTAGCCGTGAACACAGAATCACTCATTAGCATTTTAAATGAATGGTTTTATGTGAGAATATTGGCAATTTTGATTGCTGCGGTCACATTTTTTACAGTTATAAAGCCAATTTTTGGGATCATAGTCTTTGTGTGGGCAGTTTTTTTTATATATATTGCTTTTAAGTCATCTAAAGACTCAGAGAAATATGCAAGATCGTTTTCAGAAGCCTCTTCAATATTAGATGGAACCATTTCTGATTCCATTTCAAATATAACGAGCATCAAGCTTTTTTCTAATATTCCCTACGAAATTACTTATGTGAACAAAAAAATCAAATCTTTAGTTGATTGCGATAGGAAACTTCAATTTCAAAATTCATGGTCACAACTTTGCCAAGATTTCAGTGCAACAATTTTAATAACATCATTATTGAGTATTCTAATTTATGGTCGATTGCAGGGATGGGTAAGCGCTGGAGATTTTGGATTGGTTTTGATGTTATCGGTTTCATTTATAAGAATAGTGTGGAATATTGGACCGCAAATTATAAAATTTTCTAAAGTTATAGGTATATGTAATCAAGCATTAAATTTTATTAGAGTTCCTCATGAAATTAAGGACAGTTATACTGCACTTCCAATTGTTATCAATAGAGGAGAAATTAAGTTTGAAGATGTCACATTTAAATACGAAAATGGAAAATATTTATTTAATACTTTAAATGTTACGATAAAACCGGGTGAAAAAGTTGGTTTAGTTGGGAGTTCAGGAGTAGGTAAGTCTACTTTTGTTAAGTTAATTCTGCGATTAATGGACCCACAACAAGGTCGTATATTAATTGATGGTCAAGATATAAGAAAAGTAACTAAAGCTTCTCTTCGAAAACAATTGGGAATGATACCACAAGATCCAGAACTTTTTAATCGAAGCATTTTAGAAAATATACGTTTTGCAAAGGTTGACGCTAATGATGAAGAGGTAATTACAGCCTCAAGAAAAGCAAAGTGTCATGAATTTATTTCTGAATTACCAGATCAATATCAATCTTTAGTGGGAGAAAAGGGTATAAAATTATCTGGGGGACAAAAACAGAGAATAGCAATTGCGAGAGCATTTCTTAAAAATGCGCCGATTTTATTGTTAGATGAGGCTACTTCTTCGCTGGATACGTTAATTGAACGTTATATCCAAGAAAGCTTATATGATGTAATGTCTGACAAAACAACTATTGTAATTGCACATAGATTGTCGACATTAAAGGATATGGATAGAATTCTTGTTTTTGTTGATGGAAATATTGTTGAGGATGGATCTTTAGATATTTTATTGAATAATGCCAAAGGTCATTTTCATAAGCTTTGGAATACCCAAGTTGATGGATTTATAAAAGAGTATGTAAAAAATTCTGTGTAAGCAGAGCATAATCATACTTTTGTATCTTCACTTAAAAACTAAATTTTAGCTTTCAGCCAAGAACCAGGTAGTGTAAAACAGATTGTGTAAACAAGCATAGTTAGTTAAAATTGACTCATAATTAGGAGTGCTAACTGTGTCTAAATTAAATAAACAACTTGTAGATCAACTTATTAAAGACTGCAAAACGCCAGAAGATTTTTTTGGTGAAAACGGTTTAATTAAAAGCTTTGTTAAAAGTGTGATGGAAAGTGCTTTAAATGCGGAACTTACTACGCATTTGGGGTATGAGAAACATGATGCTTCTGGTCATAATACCGGTAATTCTCGCAATGGTACTACACCTAAAACTCTCAAAGGAGAGTTTGGTGAAGTTGAGTTGGAGATACTGAGGGATCGAAATGGGAGCTACTCCCCGCAGTTACTCCCTAAACACCAAACACGTTTTGAAGGATTTGATGAAAAGATTTTGTCCTTGTATGCGCGAGGAATGACCACACGGGACATTCAGGCTCAGTTGCAAGAATTATACGGCGTGGAGGTCTCTCACACCCTTATTTCAAACGTTACGGACTCCGTCTTGAGTTTGAAAATCTCTGAGAGCGTTCAATTAACTGTGTCAATCTGAGCCTATGAAGTGAAATTTTCAAAATTCAGCTTCACGTTAAATCTTACAGATTATTTCACCGCTGTCAATGGCTTTTCTTTAAAAAAAATAAAAAATTACGTGCCGAGAAATGCTCCTTTAATAGAAAGAGCTCCTCTGCGGCACGTATCCCTTGTTGACTTCGTCAACAGCGGGCTTTATTTATTATCTTAATTCCAAGCTCAATCTGCCAGGAAAATAAATATCCAATTGTGATACTATCATCGACCAGTTACGTAAACTCATAGTCCATTTTTCTTGGATCCTCTGGCAAGCGCAGTAAACCAATTTGAAAAGGGCATTATCAGAAGTAAACGCACCTTTCGTCTTGGTATATTTTCGAACTTGACGATGGAACCCTTCAATGGGGTTGGTGGTGTAAATTAATCGTCGTATTTCACTAGAATATTTGAAATAAGCACTTAAATGCTCCCAGTGCGTATACCAAGATTTTATTACCATTGGGTAACGTGCACCCCACTTCTCATCAAGCTTATTTAAGTTCAGCTCCGCAAGCTCTTTAGTAGAAGCTTGGTAAACCTCTTTTAAATCAAACATGAAAGGCTTTTGATCTTTAGAAGCTACATATTTGATCGAATTGCGAATTTGATGCACCACGCATAACTGGATCTCAGTTTTTGGAAATAACGTTTTAATCGCCTCAGGAAAACCCTTGAGACCATCCACGCAGGCTATCAGGATGTCCTCAACACCGCGAGCTTTTAGATCGTTTAGCACCCCTAGCCAGAAATTAACACCTTCACTTTCAGCAACATAAAAACCTAAAATGTCCTTATAACCTGCTTGATTAATCCCCATAATATTGTATAAAACTTTATCAGTAACTCTACCACCTTCACCACGTCCTTTGAAAAACATGGCATCTAAAAATACGATGGTATAAACTTTCTCTAAAGAACGATTACGCCACTCAGTTATCATAGGTAGCAATTTATCGGTAATGCTGGTAATGGTCGCAGGTGATACTTCATAGCTATACATATCCGCCATTTGTTTTGAAATGTCCTGATAACTAACACCTAATGTATAGAGAGATAGGATTTTATTATCCAGTTCCTCTGTTATGAC
>Ga0207154_1019_pt1 | contig 25545 bp, 21 predicted proteins | sample Alteio_BWMinHeat_28_FD_153576 | JGI IMG/M metagenome (GOLD analysis project Ga0207154, IMG submission 153576) | Enriched cells from forest soil in Barre Woods Harvard Forest LTER site, Petersham, Massachusetts, United States -... | ecosystem: Environmental > Terrestrial > Soil > Temperate forest >... | reverse complement strand
TGGTGACCGCCGCGCTTGGCTTGCTGTGGCTGGCGGCGATACCGCTCGGGCAGCAGTCAATGGCGGCAATCTGGCCGATGCTGCTGATCGGCGTCGGCACCGGCCTGCCTTGGGGATTGATGGATGATCTATCGATCAGCGTGGTGCCGAAAGAACGCGCCGGCATGGCCACGGGTATTTTCTCCACCATGCGTCTGGCTGGCGAAGCAATCGCGTTGGCGGCGGTAGGCGCCACGCTGATGGCGCTGATGCAGTCCGGCCTGCGTCAGCAAGGCGCGCTTGCCGACACCACAATTGCCGCCATCGCCAATGACATGGCTGCCGGTGATTTCAGCCATGCGACGACGCTGGCGCCGCAAGCCGATCTGGCCATGCTGACAGCGCTCTACGCCGATGCCTTCCACACCACGTTGTATGTTCTAGCCGGCCTGACCATAGTGGCCGCGCTGATATCGTTTGCCATGTTGCGCGCGCCGCACAATACGGCAAATCGCAAGCTGCCAGCGCCATGCGAAGCCGCTGAGTTGTGAGCCTGCACGCCGTTGCCATCTCGATGGCTGCGGCGTCTCCCAGGTCGTTCATATTGCACAAGGTCAATAATAGTTTCTGACAATAGATAACCTGAAAACGGACTTCTGGTTAAATGCTATGCTGGCGAACCTCCCTCCCTTCCCCAACGACACATCATGGCGACAACTCAATCCAGCCAATCGAAATTCAGCACCGTTCTACGAGTTACCAGCGGTAACTTCATGGAGATGTTCGATTTTTTTCTGTTCGGCTTTTACGCGACCTACATTTCAAAAACCTTTTTCCCGGCCGGCGATGAATTTGCATCGCTGATGCTGACTTTCATGACTTTCGGCGCTGGCTTTCTGATGCGCCCTTTGGGCGCCATCATCCTGGGTGCGTATGTCGACCGGGTCGGCCGCCGCAAGGGCCTGATCACCACTCTGGCGCTGATGGCGCTCGGCACCATGCTGATCGCCTTCGTGCCTGGTTACGCCAGCATCGGCTATGCGGCGCCACTGCTGGTATTGATCGGCCGTCTGCTGCAAGGCTTTTCGGCCGGAGTTGAACTGGGCGGCGTCTCGGTCTATCTGTCGGAAATGGCAACCACCGGCAACAAGGGCTTTTATGTCAGTTGGCAATCGGCCAGCCAGCAAGTAGCGATCATTGTCGCCGCAGCCCTCGGCTTCGGCCTGCAAGTATGGCTGCAGCCCGCGCAAATCGCCGACTGGGGCTGGCGCATACCGTTCTTTGTCGGCTGCATGATTGTGCCGGTACTGTTTGTGATTCGCCGCTCGCTGCAGGAAACCGAGGAGTTCATGGCGCGCAAGCATAAACCGGCGGTGCGCGAAATCCTGCGCTCCATGGTCGATAACTGGGGCCTGGTGGTCGCTGGCATGATGCTGGTCTCGATGACCACCGTCTCGTTCTATCTGATTACCGTCTACACGCCAACTTTCGGCAAGAGCGTATTGAAGCTCAGCACTATCGATGCACTGGTGGTTACCTTCTGCGTCGGCATTTCGAACTTCATCTGGCTGCCGGTGATGGGCGCATCGGCCGCAAGCCGCTGCTGCTGGTATTTACCATCCTCACCATCTTGACTGCCTATCCGGCCTTGTCGTGGCTGGTGGCCGATCCGACCTTCCAAAAGATGCTGATGGTCGAACTCTGGCTGTCATTCCTGTACGCCAGTTATAACGGCGCGATGGTGGTGGCCCTGACCGAAATCATGCCGGTCGAAGTGCGCACTGCTGGCTTTTCCCTGGCTTACAGCCTGGCAACCGCGATTTTTGGCGGCTTTACGCCAGCCATCGCCACCGGCCTGATTGAATACACCGGCGACAAGGGTGCGCCTGGCATGTGGATGACTGCCGCAGCGGTATGTGGCCTGTTTGCAACATTATATTTGTACCGTAAAGCCGGCAATCAAAAGGCTGTGGCGGCATAAAACCGCAGCCGGCCCGGGCGAATCACGCATTTACCCGGGCTGCTATCAGAACGGCAAGATGGCTGGAATTTGACTGAAAATCGGTCCCAAGGCACTGATTTCATTGATTTTTCCCGATCCACGGCCGGTTTTATTGTATAATTTGCGGTTTTCCACCCCCGGCAAGTGATCGACAATCGGGTCAAGAAGCAAGACGACCGACGAAGTGATTGATTGGCTACCACTCAATTGAGGCAATTATGAAAGACGGCATTCACCCAAATTACCGCGAAGTTCTGTTCCACGACGTCTCGAACGATTTCAAGTTCATCACGCGTTCGACTATCCAGACTCGCGAAAACACCACTTACGAAGGTAAAGAATATCCTTTGGTGAAGATTGAAGTTTCGTCGGAATCGCATCCGTTCTACACCGGTCAACACAAAATCGTCGACACCGCTGGTCGCGTCGACAAGTTCCGTAAGAAATTCGGTACTGTCGGCTCCAAGACTTCGATCGCAAATACTTAATTCGATCGTCTGTTTAAAAAGGCAGCTGCGGCTGCCTTTTTTTATTTATCGGGATGGGTAGCGAGAGCAGAATCCTGCGCGCAGCACAGCGTTACCGCTCACTCTTTGGTAAATCGTAAAGAAATGTGTGTTTGCTTGAGAATATCAAGCACAAAAACTACTCTCAGCAATAGCGAAGTACCTTGCTATCCGGCACAATACCCAGCAATTCAACATTGATCAAACACCATTGTGATGAAGCCCGTCCGTCTTCCCGCCTCCGCCACTAGCGCACTGCCACGCTGGGGCTTGTGGGCGCTTGGATTGCTGTATATTCTGCCCGGCCTGATCGGGCGCGATCCATGGAAAAATGAAGACGCTTCCAGCTTCGGTATCACCTGGACCATGGCCCACGGCGGCATCGTCGATTGGCTGGCGCCGAATATCGTCGGCCTGCCCATGTCCGGCGAAAGTCCGCTGACTTATTGGATAGGCGCGATTTGCATCAAATTATTCGGCTGGCTGCTGGGCGATCCGCTCGCAGGCCGATTGCCGGCAGTCGGTTTTTTCCTGGTCGGCTCGCTATCGGTCTGGTACGCGACCTACTTGTTGGGACGGCGCAGCGAAGCACAACCGCTAAGACTGGCCTTCGGCGGCCAGCCGGAACCTCAGGATTTCGGTCGCACCCTGGCCGACGGCGCGTTCTTGATTTATCTCGGCTGCCTCGGCCTGTTATTGCAAAGTCACGAACCAACCGCCAAAAATCTGCAAGTGTCGCTGGTGGCTTTTTCAATCTATATCGCGGTACGCCTGTTTGACGCGCGCAGTCTGCGTAGCGCGGCGCTGCTCGGTCTCAGCTTCGGCCTGCTGATACTGAGCCGCGGATGGCTGCTGCCGCTGGCCTTGCTGAGCGGTCTGCTGACACTGGCGCTGATACGCGAAAAAACTATCGCCAGAGACTTGCTGCTGATGACCTTGCCGGTCACATTGCTGGTTGCCGCTACCTGGTTCATCGCCAGTTACGCGCTGTTGCCAGGCGCCGTGTATCGCTTTGCTGCCTGGGAGGCTTTCAATCTGCGGCAATTAAGCTGGCCGAGCTGGACCGCATTATCGTATTACTTTAAATACGGTATCTGGTTTGCGTGGCCGGCATGGCCATTCGCCGGCTGGGCGGTATATGCCTGGCGCCAGCAGCGCTCGACCTTGCATATCGCATTGCCGCTGGCATTTTTCATCAGCCTGACCGTCATGCTGCTGCTCAATCCGCATCCAGAAGATGGCATTTTGCTGCCCTTGCTGCCGCCACTGGTGATTCTGGCTGCATTCGGTTTGCCGACCATGAAGCGCGGTGCGATCAATGCAGTGGACTGGTTCTCGGTGATGACCTTGACCGCATGTGCGGCATTCATCTGGCTAGCCTGGATCGCCAAAGAAAGCGGCTGGCCGACGCAGATTGCCAGGAATGTCTACAAGCTGGCGCCGGGCTTTAAACCTGACTTCAACCTGATCGCGCTGGTGATAGCCCTGCTCGGCTCGATATTCTGGATCTTGCTGGTTAACTGGCGCCTGTCACGCCGGCCGGCGGTGCTGTGGCGCGCTGTAGTGCTGTCTTCAGGCGGAGTGATTCTGTGCTGGCTGCTGTTGACTACCTTGTGGCTGCCTTGGATCAATTACAGCAAGAGCTATGCCGGCGTAGCCGCGCAAATCGATCAGCATCTGCCAGCCGTCAAACAATGCGTCGACACCAACGTCGGTCCGGCGCAGCGGGCGTCGTTTGCCTATTTCGGCGACATCCCGTTCGGCACATACGGTCAGCCGCATTGCGATTTCCTCCTGTATCAAGACAATATCTCGGTCAAATCCGACGACGCGATCTGGCGTGAATTCAAAGGCGAATGGAAGCTGCTGTGGACCGGCCGTCGGCCGTCGGATCGCGATGAACGCTTCCGTCTGTTCCAGCGGGTTGGCAACTAGCCATTGGCTGACAGCAGGCAATGCATACAGAGAAAAATGAATTCATGCGCAAAGGCTATTGATCGCGCCTAAGAAATCAGTCATAATAGCGGACGCGTTGCCGAGATGGCGGAATAGGTAGACGCACGGGACTCAAAATCCCGCGCTGGAGACAGCGTGCCGGTTCGATTCCGGCTCTCGGCACCAATGAATATAAGGCTCTCAGACTTGAGGGCCTTTTTTCATTGTTTCCGCAAAAATAATTATTTCCTAATTCCCTGATAGCTCAGTTGGTTGGGCGCCGGGCAGTTAATCCGCAGGCCCCTGGTTCGAGTCCAGGTCGGGGAGCCAGAATACATAAGGGCCTACAGCGATGTAGGCCCTTTTCTGTTTAGGGCTGTGTAAGCGCATTGTCAGCAGCCAAACCAAATGCGTGTCAGACCTAGGTGAGTAGCCGCGCCCTTTACTCACAGAGACCGGGATGTTCTTGTCGTTAAATGCGACATATGCTAGCTTTCGCAGTCCGGTATTTATTATTAACCACTGCCTGTGTCGGACCAAGAGTACAAATTCAATCTCCGCTTAGATTATTACTGATTCCCGATGGCAGAAAAATCTCGTTATCGAATATAACCGCTAGCACCAAAGGCAAACCATGAACAGAATAGTTACCGTTGCCGATACCGAATTTGATCCGACTCGCCAGGAGATCCAGCGCGTATTCGATGCCCAAGGAGCCACTGCCCTGCGCTTGCGGCAATCGGGCAAAGCCGAGCGTCTGCTGAAGATCAAAAAATTGAAGAGTGCGCTGTTGGCGCATAAGGACGAGGTAATTGCCGCCGGGTTTGCCGATTTTGGCAAACCGGCCGCCGAGGTAGAGCTGACCGAAATCCTGCCGATGATCGCCGAGGCCAATGACGCCATCCGCAAACTGGGCGGCTGGATGAAACCGAAGAAAGTCTGGCCTTCGCGCATGATGATCGGTACGTCGGCGTATACCCAATACGAACCCAAAGGTCGGGTGCTGATCGTGGCGCCGTGGAATTATCCGGTGAACCTGAGCCTGGGGCCGCTGGTGTCGGCACTGGCGGCGGGCAATACGGTGATCATCAAGCCGTCGGAAATGACGCCGCATGCTTCCGCCGTGATCGGCAAAATCATCCGTGCCGCATTTGGCGAAGATGAAGTGGCGATGTTCGAGGGCGATGCGCCGGTCGCACAGGCGCTGCTTGACCTGCCTTTCGATCACATCTTCTTCACCGGTTCGCCGGCTGTCGGCAAAATCGTCATGGCTGCGGCGGCCAAGCATCTGACCAGCGTCACGCTGGAGCTGGGCGGCAAATCGCCAACCATTGTTGACGAGACGGCGGATCTGCAAGCTGCGGCCCAAAATATCCTGTGGGCCAAGTTCACCAACAATGGCCAGACCTGTATCGCGCCTGATCATATCTATGTCCACGCCAGCGTCAAGGAGGCTTTTCTCGGACATTGCGTGACAGCGCTGGAGAATGCCTATGGCAAGGGAGCGCAGCAAGTCGAGAGCACGAATCTGGCGCGTATCGTCAATCAACGTCATACCGCTCGTATCAAAACCCTGCTGGACGACGCCACCGCGCGTGGTGCGCGAGTGGTCACCGGTGGTGTGGTCGATGAGGCCCAGCGTTACATCGCGCCAACCCTGTTGGACAGCATTCCGGACGACGCCAGCATCATGCACGAAGAAATTTTCGGGCCGCTGCTGCCGATTATCAGCTATGCGCAGTTGGATGCGGTGATTGCCCGCATCAACGCCGAACCCAAGCCGCTGGCCCTGTATGTCTGGAGCCGTAAGCAGGCGAATATCGCCAAGGTGATGCAGCAGACAACCTCGGGAGGCGCTTGCATCAACCACTGCGTGGTGCAATTCATACACGGCAACCTGCCTTTCGGCGGCGTCAACAATTCCGGTATCGGCAGCTCTCACGGCCACCATGGTTTCCTGGCGTTTTCGCACGAGAGGGCGGTGGTGCGCAACCGCATCATGCTCGCCAAAATGTTCTATCCACCCTATACGGACTTGACGCGCAAACTGATCGCCTTGTTCGTCAAAACGGTCTGAACATCGGCAATAGAAGCACTACCGTTTGGAATCGCTCGCCTGTTGGCCAATCGACGCCAGGCGTCCCGGATGCCAGTGTCCGCCCGGCAGCGTTGGGATGCACCGTCCGCCTGTTGTTGATCGGCCCGCGCGGCATCACCACACGGCGATAGTTTTTTGGAGGGCAAAGATGAGAGAAAAATCCGAATCACTCCACGAGTGAAGTACGCAAAGATCCAACCTATAGCATTAAAAAGTCACAGCGACATCATTCTATCGACGATCATCTGCTCCAACAAATTCGACACCAAGGCAATGCTGCGCGCTCGCATCCGGACGATCCCAAAATGCACATTCATCGCCGGCAGATCCTCTACATGTAAAGCACGTAATTGGCCGCACTCCAATTCTTCGCGCAATACAAAATTTGTCGAAAAAAGGCAGGCATTGCTGTTTTGAGTTATACCCTTAAGAATAGTGACATCGTCACAGATTAACTTCACGTATTCCTTTGCCTTCAGCCCCAATTTATTCCAGGCGCGCTCTTCCAGCATCGTAGGTATGCTTGGTAACGCCAGGTGATACTGCAATAGCGCGCTCACCGTAGTTGTTGGCCCTGCGCATAGAGGATGATCAGGGCGCACAAAAAATCCTGCATCCTCTTTGTCTAACCAGCGAGTCGTAAAATCGGCCTGCTGCCGCAAGCCCCGCACATCTGCCACAAAAAAATCAATCTGCTCTGCCTGCAACTGCCGCAATAACTGGTCGGCGCCGGCAACATATGTGCGAACGCTTATCTTTGGGTGCGTTTCCATAAACTGAGTCAACAGTGATGGCAACAAGATCCCCGACGGAAAGGAGCTCAACCCAAACGAAATTTCGCCGTATTCCCCGCCCTTCAGCAAATCCACATCGCGCATGAACGCGCGCGTCTCAGATAGCAAATTCTGCGCATGACGCGCCACCACCCGACCGGCACTAGTCAGCAGAACAGCCTTCGGCGTTCGCTCAAACAACACCAAATCCAACTCTTTTTCGAGTGTCTGAATACTGCGCGAAAACGCCGACTGGGAAAGGTGTGAACGCTCGGCGGCTCGGGCAAAACTACCCTCTGCTGCCAAGGCCAGCATATGTTGTAATTTTCTGGATTCCATGTCTCTGTTTTTTTTATTTTCAAGCCAGATGCAAACAATGCATCACATGAGCTTTAAGAATGCATTGGATATTGTTGGAAATCAAGGCTTTAATTACGCCAAAGCAAAAAACCGTGGCACAGATAGTGCCCTCATAAAAGGATGGAGACGATTGATGATGCAATTCCAATTTCGTTCGCGCGTCATGACAGCCGCGATAGCCACCGCCCTCGCAGCCTGTAGTGACGGCGGACTCAATAGCAACACCGCGACAACGCCCGATAACGCGAGCAGCACTATCAAGGTGACTGCCTCTCAGATGAATGACAGCGATATGAGCAACATCCTTTATCAAGTCAAACCAGGCAGCACTATCATTCTGCCCTCAGGAAAATTCAAGTTTGATGGCCCGCTGACCATGAATACCGATGCCATCACGATCACTGGCCAAGGTAGCGGCAACGATCCTTCCAAAAACACCATATTGTCTTTTTCTGGAGCCTCTTCAAAAAATGGCTTTCAAGCCTTTAACGTGAAAGGCATCACGCTTAAGAATTTTGCGGTGGAAGATGCGGTCGGAAATGGCGTGTTTGTTTCAGCTTCATCGAACGTGACGATGGATGGCCTGCGGGCGGAATGGACCAACGATCCGATTCATACTTCGCAAATGGCCTATGGCTTGTATCCAGTCAATTGCAAGGGTGTAATCGTCAAAAACAGCAAGATCGTCGGCACCCGCGATGCCGGAGTGTATGTGGGGCAATCGGAGAATATTCGCGTACAAAAAAATGAAGCCTATCTGAATGTGGCCGGCATCGAAATCGAGAACTCTGACAATGCCATCGTCGAGGACAACGACATCCACGACAACACCGGCGGCATCTTGGTGTTTTCCTTGCCAGGCACCTCCTATGTCATAAAAAAAGGTGCGAATACAAAGGTGCAAAACAACCATATTTATCGCAACAATACCCCGGTAGCGGCGAATGCCACTGGCTATGTGACCGCCGTTCCGCCGGGGACCGCGGTGATGGTATTGGCTGCCGATAATACCGAAATACTGAACAACAGCATCGAAGACCATAAAACCACCAGCATTCTGGCCATCAGCTTCCAGGCTACCGGCATCGCCTATAACGACCCCAAGTACGAACCCTATGTGCATAGCGTATATGCGCACGCCAACACGATTTCCAAATCGGGCTATGCGCCCGGTGGCGCTTTTGCCGATCCAAAACTGCTCAAACCTGTCGTGGACGGTTTGTTTGCGCAACTAAAATCATTCGCTCAACCTGAACAACTGGCGTACGGCATTTGGGACGGTATTGTCGACCCCGATCCGGCCATGGGCAGTGGTACTGCGAGTGATGGCAGCGGTGGCGTGCTCAAGCCCGAGTTCGCAATCTGCGTCAAAGGCAATACCCTTGACACACCATTTTTAGATGGCTTGCTGTCTTATGAAAGCATGGATCTGAATCTTTTGGGATTGTTAGCCGGAAGCGCGCAAGGGCCAAACTTTCCTTTCCCTGCCCGTATGAATTGCACTGTCAGCATGCCTGCAATTCCTGACATGCCAGTTTTTTGATACTACGTGCCACGATAAAGAACCGCTTTGGCATGAATCAAATGCAGAAAAATCACTGACAAATCAGGCGATTTTTTTAAAAAAACAACCAAAGAACACACGCACGCAGTACCTGCGTTGGTACGGAGAATACGTATGAAAACCACACACACCTTTGCACGCCCCCTGATATTTTCCGTCGTTTTGTTAGCTGCATCCACCCTGTTGATTAGTTGCGGCGGTGGAAACGGGAGCGGGAGCGGAAGTGACTCATCCGCCGCCAATACCGAGTCGATCAAAGTATTTGACAAATACACAGCTCCAGCCAATCTTTCGTCTTGGAAGTTCTTGCTGTCTGATGGGCAGACCCTAAAATTGAATGCGGGTGCAGTACCGTATGATTTGAATTCAAGCCTGTTCTCTGACTACACCTACAAATTCCGCGCCATCTATGTACCGGACGGCAAACAAATCACCTATAACGCCGACACCACTTTCGATTTCCCCGTTGGCTCGGTGATCATGAAAACCTTCTACTATCCGAAAGCCGTCTCCAGCGATCCTGCCTTTATCGGCGCTGAACGCAACGGTCATCAGACCATTCAGGGAGAAAGCGTCGATCTCACAAAAAACCGTTTGATAGAAACGCGGGTTTTGGTACGCCAACCTGACGGTAGTTGGGCCGGCCTGCCATATGTCTGGAATGACGATCAAAAAGATGCCAGGCTCAAAACCGGAGGCGCTAACGTTCAAGTGGAATTGGTTGCCGCTGACAACACGCGCGAACAATTCAAATATTCCGTGCCGAACGCGCAAGCCTGTCAACAATGCCACGCGACTGCTAATGCTGGCGGCAACGCCATCCTGCCTATCGGTCCCAAAGCGCGGAATATGAACAAATCGTATCAATATGAGAGTGGCTTGAAGAATCAGCTGGTCAATCTGGATGAGCTCAAAATCCTGGCAGGCTTTCCTGGCCTGAACAATTCGCCAAAAAATGCTGATTGGAGTGACGCCTCGCAAACTCTGCCTGAGCGGGCTCGCGCCTATCTGGATGTCAACTGCGCCCACTGCCACAGCACCACGGGACAAGCATTGCAAAGCGGCTTGTTCTTAGGCTTCAATGTGGTGAATGACGTCAGCGCATCCGGCAAATGGGGTGTATGTAAAAAGCCTCTGGCCTATGCTGGTCCCGGACTGCCGTATCAATACGATATCCAGCCTGGCAAGCCGGATGAATCCATCTTGGCTTACCGTATCAGCCACACCGATACAGAGGCTGTGATGCCTGTCATCGGACGCCATGTGAATCACACCGAAGGCGACGAGATGATTCGCGCTTGGATTACACAGCTGCCGCAGGCAGCGTGCCAGCCTTAGGATTTTGAAGTCGATACTGGATGAGTCGGGATTCAATGCGATTCCGGCTCTCGCACCAAAATGAATACACCCCTGCATGGGGGCGTTTTTCATTTATACCAAATAATAAGTACTAGCAATTACCTTCAGCAATACCGCGCCGTACCCCTCCTTTTGTCCTGGATTGCCCTGACATTTTCTTCCTTGCGGATTCAGTGGTCCCGAATTCTCCAAAGCTTCATCAGCCTGATACTGAAGTACAAGGCGATACCGGATATGTGAAAATTGTTCGCGAACGAAGCAACCTGGGGAGTTGCGCGCAAACCGTGCCAGGTGAGTGCCTGGTTAAAAAAGGCATATCGTCACAGCAGAAGAATGTCTGCAAAAAAAATCGGGATGCGTAACTCAACGCATCCCGATGTGTTTGCTACCGTGCGCCAAGAGCAGTTGCCAGGCACAGCACCGCCATACGGCTAAATTATTTTTTACCGCTCTTGGTATCGCCGAAATTGCTGTTATCCAGTACGATTTGCTGTGCTTCCAGCGTACGGATACGGTTTTGCAATCCCCGCAATTCGCCGCGCGCCGCTTGTTGTTTGGTGCTTAGCAGCTGCGCTTGCTGACGCGCCTGATCCTGTTGAACGGTGACGTTTTGTTCTTGCTGCTGTTGTACCACCAGATCGTTTTGCAAGGCGTTCAGACGGGTTTCCTGAGCCGCGATCAGCTGTTCGGTGTAAGTCTTTTCTGCCTCCAGCCTGATACGGCGGATATCTACCTCAGCCAGTTTTTCGGTCTGGCCGACAAAACTTTTGTAGATTTGTTCGGCCTGCGTATCCGACGTGGTTTTTACAACGCGCCAGAAATTCTTTTGCTGGAACAAGGCGACAAAATAAGTACGGCTATCCGACTTGAACAGCAGGCTGGCGCCGTAGTTACCGTTATAGGTGGTACGCAACTCGCTCACGCCCTGGCTCTGCATCAATTGCTGTAATTCGCTGATGGTGCTGTTGGCGCTGGGGCTGCTGGTGGCGCTGGTGGTGTTACCAAGCGCAGGCTTAACGGCGGTGGTCGAGGCTGGTACAGCAGTTGTTGGCGCGGGGCTGGCAGTAGACGATTGCGCCAGAGCGTTGATCGACAAGCCGGCAATGAGCATTCCCAGTCCTAGACCACGGACTGCATTGCGTACATTTACTTTCATCCCCTGATTCCTTCGCTAACATTAATTTTATCGGTATGAGCCACAGCTTGCCGCCAATTTTATCTGCAATCCTGTTGTTGCTGGGCACTGTTTTTATTTAAAACATCATTGTTGTTATTTTATCACCTCGCCCTGCCAATTATTCTGCCTCGCCGATTGCTTCGGTGTCGGCAATCTGGAATTTACGCATTTTTTCCCACAATACCTTGCGGCTGATGCCCAGCGCATGGGCGGTATCCTGACGCCGCCAGCCGTTGGCGTCCAATACGGAGAGAATGCGGCTGCGTTCCGCCAGATCCCATTTTTTTCGCACGGCCGTCAGATCATTGCCTACATTCACCGGCTCCATGGTGCCCAATCTATCGAACACACGATCGATGCGGACCCGGTCCCAGACGCCTAACTGGCGATAGATGATGCCGACCCGTTCGGCCACATTGCGCAGCTCGCGCACGTTACCCGCAAATTTTGCCGCTGCCACCAGTTCCAGCAACCAGTCCGGCGGCTCTGGGATCTGATCGTAAGTCTGCGCCAGCAAGGTGCTGAAAATCGCGATCTTGTCGACTCTGCCGCGCTCTTCCAGATTGGGCACGCGCAATTCGATCACCGCCAGCCGGTAATACAAATCGGCGCGAAACATGTCTTGCTGCACCTGTTCACGCAGATTGCGATTGGTCGCCGCCACCAGCCGGAAATCCAGCTTGACCTCGGTTTGCGAACCGAGCCTGGTGACAGTGCTTTGCTCCAGCACGCGCAGCAACTTGACCTGCTGATACAAAGGCAAATCGCCGATCTCGTCGAGGAACAGAGTACCGCCGTCGGCCTGTTCAAAATAACCTTTGTGCGCCAGCAAGGCGCCAGTAAACGCGCCCTTGGCGTGACCGAAAAACAGCGACTCGAACAAACCGTCCGGAATCGCGCCACAGTTGACGGCGACAAACGGCCCGTGGCGATAACGGCCGTGACGCTGGTGCAACAGCTGCGCGATGCGTTCCTTGCCGACCCCGGTCTCGCCGACGATCAGCACGCTGGATTCGCAATCGGCAAAAGCTTCAGCCTCGGCCACCAGCATCTGCATGCTTTCGGATTGCGCAATCAACGGCTGCGGCTTGTTATCGGCGCCGGTATTTGCGTGCAGCTCGGACGCCAGGCGAAACACCAGCTTGCGCAATTCGGCGCAGGTAAAGTCGAGCATCAGGATATGCGAATACTCGACCGGATACACGCGCGGATTGGCGGTGCGCCCCACTTCTGCCACCCAGATCACCGGCATGCCATGCGCTTTTTGCCAGTCGTCGGCGGAAAACTCTGAGTGCTCGATCACCGTCACCGAGATCACCGCCAGCGAAAGCCGCGAAGACACCTGGTCACGCGTCAACGCCATGCCGTCGGCACGAATCACCTCGATATCGAAACTCGCCAGACATTGCGAAATCCGGTCGGCAATATCCGACTTGCCTTCCCATACGTAGATGTCGAGACTTTCTTGCAAAGGTTTGTTTTGCATGGTCATCTCTCTCAGTCACTGTCGTGCAAAGCTGGTTGAGGTGGAGTGGATATTTGACTCTGACGCGACAGCAAATCGCGAATCTCAACCAGTCGTTCGTAAATATTAAATGCCAGGATCAACAGTTCGCTGAGCAGGCGCCAGATCAGCAGGGAAAACAACAGCGCAATCAGCGTCAGCAAGATCCGCCCCAAACTGCCGTCGCCGTTAAAGAAGCCGGCCACGCCTGCAATCAGGATGGCGACCATGCCGACCCAATAAATCAATTTGATCAGGACTGGCGCTATCAGTCTTTCAAATCCAAAAAAATAAAACAGCGTTGCCAATCTGTTGTTCTTGGTCGTCATATTGAAATTGTTCTATCTGTCCATTGAATTAATAAACCAGGCTGACGCTAGTACCGCCGCAATTCAAATCAAGCAACGTGACATCGACCAGACCTAATTGAATCCCGAGCAAATTGCTAAGCAGGGTTGATAGAGCACTGCCCAGGCCATTTAAGATAGGTTGAAGCAGATTGACCAACAGACCTACAACTGCAATAGCGGCGTTTGAAACACTGGTGCTGCCACTAGTCTGGCTGCCGGCCAGTTGTCCCGACATGATGCATTGGCTATTTCCTAAACATAAAAGATTACCGAGGAATTGCAGAATGCTGTTGAGCAAGTTACTCACCAAGCCTCCAACACTCGTTAAAATTCCAAGGGGATTGAGGCTCAAAAGACTGGTGACACTGGAGCTGAGACTGCTCACAAGCGTATTGAGATAGCCCAATGAATTGCTCACCAAAGTCTGTGCTGCGGCTAGCGACTGACCATTCAACAAGCCTGTCGCTAAATTATTATTATTGACACTGCTACCGCCCAACAGGCTATTCAATAAACTACTCGCCAGAGCGGCGACCAGCGCACTTACCGTCGATCCGATCTGCAGATTATTACCAGGCGTAGTCACGGTCTGCCCCTTACTCAAGGTCACGCTGCTATTGTTTGTCAGCGCATCCACCGCGATCTTTGTGTTGACCTTTAATGTACCGTTCAGCACATTTATCATCTGATAGTTTGTCAAATTCGCCTGGCAGACATTCTTGGTCGAGAAAACCGTATTGAGCGTGGCAGCATCGCCGGCGGTGCTAGCACTATTAATACCCCCGGCACATAGACTGAGAATCGGCGCTTGTACGGCGATCGTAGCCAAGTCATGGCCATTGCTATCTTTTGCGGTACACATATTAGTCAAAGTACCTAGGCCGTTGACAACGTCAATAATGAGAGGCAAATCGATGGTTAACAAATTCAAAATCGGCAGGCCGCCGGTAATGTGCACATATAGCCTGACCTGTGCGGTATAAGCAGTAGTACCGACCCCACCAATGCCAATCGATGGCGGCTCTACCAAACCAATCCATGTCGCCACGCTTAAGCCCGGCAGAGTGATGTTGACAGGCGCGGTTACAAATCGCTTGCTATTAGCCACCGCAATCGCGGTGTTCAAGACCGTCAAAGCATTTAGATTCAAATTTAAAGCCGACTGTGCATCGGCGGCGTTAGCCAAAGTAAATAAGCCGCCCTGTCCGCTGGAGTCAGACAGAAGCGGCACCTGCAGACCAAGCTGCGGCGCTGTCAGGCCAAGCGCACTCACCAGATTCTGCTGACCGCCGACGCTAGCCATCGCGCCCAGTATGGCCTGCAACGTGCACATGCCATTGCTGCAGCCTGTGGTATTCGCCGAAAGTATCGTGGTGACCGTACCGATATTTGCATGCAATGGGATTTGAAAACCTAGCGCCTGCAACAAACCGTTTGGCGTCACGGACACATTGGCCAATCCGTTGTACGACACCAGAGAAGTGCCGGTGAGATTGAGTCCCAATGTCGAAAGCAAACCAGGCACGACACCGTTATTAATCTGCAGCAATTTTGATCCAACCGAAAATGCGGCAATCGGATCGCTAGAAGATGCAATCGCCTGAGCATTGAGGGTATGCGTTCCAAAACCAAAAAAAGCTGGCACGTTTTGCGCCATAACCACCCGTACTGCGTTCAAGCTTGTGCTTGCAGGAGGGGCAGAAAAATAATTCGGCGCCAAAGCCGCATTTGCTGTTGGATCCCAACGGCCGCAAGTAACGGTCAGAGAATTGGACATTGGATTGGGGGCGGCAGTAGAAAAGCCGTTCATCTGCGCATTGCCAATCGCAGCCAGCACAGCCTTATCAGTTGACGCACAACTGGCGGGACTGCCCGCCGGCGGCGTACTGACCAGCTGTTGGGTGCCTGCCAGCGCTGCCAAATCGGCGATTTTTTGTAGATTGCGCTTCATGTAAAACATGTAGCCGATATCCACTGACGACAACAAGATCACGATCACAGACAGAAAAATTGCCGCCATCACAGCCACCGAACCATACTGCCGGGCTTGATCATGCCGCCTGCCTTGATCGATACGGTACGACAGCAGATTGTTGAAAGTTGAGGGCATGGAATGCGTTCGCGTCGGATTCAGTATGTTCGTCAAAAAAACTTCACTTCTTACTTACTTTTGCTTCAAAAAATTCCGGTAAAGGATGTCTGAAGCTCTCCAGGTAGCGCTGCCAGCTGGCGTCGGCGGTCACTCCAAGCATTGGCAGGCGCGGCCCGGCGACACCGCCATCCGCTTGCGCCTGCAACAGCGTGTGTGTGACGTCGCCGACACGTATACTTTCCTGAGATGTTTCCGCGGCTGTACTTTCTGTCGGCCTTGCAGGGGCTGATGTAGCAGTAGCCTTCGCAACCGGCGCTGCCGGCACAGTGACGGCAGCCGCGGTTACTATCGCAGGTTCCGGCAGCAGCTTGCCGGAGAGCGGCGACATATTCTGCGCGCACGCCCCTGAAACACCGCTTGCCATCAGTAACACAGGGCTAAAAAACAGGATGCACTTCCACAAAACTCTCTGCGCTTTCATTTTCTACCTCTTGAGAAAAAATCTAACTGCATGAAATTCAGCCGCCGTTGCCAAAGCGATCCAACATGGATTGAAACGGTGTCGCCGGCAGCGCCGCCGGATTCGCACTTTTAGCCGTTGATGCAGCAGATTCGCTAATGGTGGTTTTTGCATCGTTCGGTTTTTTTTGAATGGCGACAACAACCGGCTGGCGCTGACCGATTTCAGCTGCCAGGCCATATATCCTGGCGCGGCTCTCAGCCGACAAGGCCGCCTTATCCATCACCGCACGGGCTTTTTCGGCATCGCCGGAAACCAGTAACAGCAACGCCAGATTGCTTATCATCTTGCGATTGTCTGGCGCCAGTTCAGCGGCTTGCGCCAGCGGCACTCGAGCGGCGCTGATATCGCCAGTACGCAACAGCGCATAACCCAGGTCGCTCAGCATCACAGGATTGGTGGGCTCTCGCCCGGCGGCTTCTCGCAGCGAGGTTGCGGCGGCCTTATAATCGCCGCTCTGTGCGGCCAGCAGCCCCAAACCATGCCAGGCGGCGCTGGCCTCGGACGAATTTAGCAATTTTCGATAAGCGCTGTCCGCTGCCGCTGTCTGCCGGGTTTCGCGCAAAGCGTCGGCACGTAAGCGCTGCAGCTCAGGTGTGCTGCCATTTTGCTGTTCATAGGCATCGATATGCGCCAGCGAGGCGAAGTACATGCCTTGCTCCTGCATTTGCCGGATCAATCCCAGGTACATGCCTTTGTTGTCCGGTGTCGGCGCCTTATCCTCCGCCTGTTGGCGCAGTTGTGCCGCTTCGTTTTGCTGTGCGTATACCTTGGCGGCGTCGCTGGCGCAACCGGCCAGCAACCCCACGGCTAATATCGTCGAGAGTAGCAACATCGATCGCCGAAAAACCAGTTGCTGCAATATATGCCTTTCTCTATCCGGCCGCTGATGAAGAACAATCATATATTTGCTCCCATTTTTGTCAGAGCACGGATCACCGCCAGAAAACCCACGCCGCCGGTAATCACCAATAAGCCAGGCAACAGGGTCATCACCATGACCCCCGTCATCTTCACCGTCAACTTGCCGATCCTTTCCTTCATGTCCAGCTTGCGTTGCTCACGGATCCGCTCACTAAACTGCTTGAGTGGCTCTTGCACCGCGCCACCATGATGTTCCACCTGCACCAGCAGGCGCGCCACCGCTTGCAGGTCTTCGTTGTCGAACACGGTGGAAAAGCGCCGCATCGATTGTTCCCGGCTGCGTCCCGTGCTGTATTGGCGGCCGGCGATAGCCAGTTCTTCTCCCAGCACCTCGAGAACATTGCGGAATTCGTTTTCGATCACATGCAAACTCTGGTCAACCGACAGCCCCACTCCTTGCAACAGGCGCAGCAAGTCGATCAGCAAAGGTAACTCTTCAGCGGCCTGGCGCTGGCGCTGGCGCGCTACCCGCTGCATCACCCATTTGGGCAGCATATAACCCAGCGCGATGCCAAAGAACAGGATCAGCAACAGGGATAGCAACCCTCCTCGTTCAAACAGCAATAGGCCAAGCAACGGAAAACTGACCGCCAGCACTGCGCGTGCCGTAAAAAAAAGCGCTTTGCCCTGCATGTCGTTGACGCCACATTGATCCAGCAGATGACGGTCTTCCTCAGCCACCAACTGACGTCCCAATGGGGTATCAAGCCAATTGGCGCTGAATGCTGCCAGGCGCTCGCGCCAGCCCGGCAGTTTTGCAATGGCCTTCACGGCCGCCGCCGGCCTGTCACGAGATGCAATTTTTTGGTCGATCGTAGCCAGGTTGCGCTTGAGCCGCCAGGCTCTTGCCAACAGCGCAGCGCCCATCAGCAATAAGGCCGCCGCCAACAGCACGATCGCCAGGATGATCAGCGTATATTGTGTTGTATTCACCGTATTTGTCCCGTATTTGTCTCACATAACGTCCGGCGCCGACTACGCGCCTATACCGTTTTCGCCAATCTATACAGGCCGTAACCACCCAGCACTTCCAGCATGACGGCGCCGATCAGCATTTTTCCCCCAATCGGGTCATGCCACATATTGGCAAACATGTCGTTGTTAAAAATGATCAGGAACATGCCGATAGCTGCCGGCAACACGCCCATGATCCAGGCCGACAAACGAATTTCCGCGGATAAAGCGACCAATTCATGTTGTGCATGCTCGAGGTCGCGCATGAACGCGGCCATACGTTCCAGAACCAGGTCGGAGCGTCCGCCAAAGCGTGCCGAAACACCTATCACGGCAGCCACCAGATCCAGTTCCTTGAATCGGAAAATCGCCGCTTGCTGACGTAGCGCATGCTCCAGATCCACGCCGGCCTGGACCTGCCGGTTAGCGCGATCCAACACCACTTTCAGCGGCCCTTCAGTGCCCACTATGCCGGTCTGGAACGCGGAGCCGATGCTGTTGCCTATGGTGACCAGGCGCACCAGCGTATCCAGGAATCCCGGTAATTGCCGCACCATGGTCCGCTGCAATTTGGACGTCTTTAGCCAAAAATAGAAAATCACCAGCATTGCGTACAACGCCAGCGTCCCCAATGCAGATATCCAGCCGCCCAACACCAACGCCGCCAGGGTCAGGGCTATGCCGGGTGCAAGCAGCTGGAAATATAGTTTGCCGCTAGGATGCTGAATCCCGGCGCGCAAAAAAAACTGGCGCAATGCTTCTCTCTGCAACTGCAATTGCGGCACTACTTCGCCCGCCTCTTGCGGCTGCATCTGGTGCTGCTGCGTGCCTTGAATCTGTCGATTGACGAAGGCAGCACTGACGTCCTGCTGGGCGCGTTGCTGGGCCCGCTGCCACAGCCATAGCGCGGCGCTGGTCAACAGTAAGGCCGCAGCAAGCAACCAGAGAGCGATGTGCATGACTAGCGCCTTCCCGGCAGACCGCCTGTGTTGTGTCCATGGCCGCCGGTATTCGGATTACCCCCGCTTTGCTGGCCGAGCTGGCGTTGCCGTTGCAATTTGGGTGCGTGCGGGAAGATGCCCAGCGATACCCAACGGTCCGCTTCCTCGCCGTCCGGGCCGATATAGCTTTCGTGCCGATACAGTTCTTGCATGGTGATGATGTTGTCGCCCATGCCGGTGACTTCGGTAATCGAGACAATCCGGCGGCGGCCATTGGAAAGCCGGCCGATTTGCACGATGAAATCAAGGGCGCCGGCAATTTGCCGCCTGAGGCTGCTTTCGCTGCCTTGGAAACCGGCGAACCCGGCCAGCATCTCAATCCGGTACAGGCATTCGCGCGGTGTATTGGCGTGAATCGTGCCCATCGATCCGTCATGACCGGTATTCATCGCCTGCAGCATTTCCAGCACCTCGGCGCCGCGCACCTCGCCGACGATAATCCGGTCCGGGCGCATGCGCAGGCTGTTGCGGATCAAGTCGCGGATGCTGACCGCACCGGCGCCTTCGAAACCGCCCAAGCGCGATTCCAGACGCACCACGTGCGGGTGATTGAGCGACAGTTCGGCGGTATCTTCCACCGTTACCACGCGTTCGTTTTCCGGGATGAAAAATGCCAGGGCGTTCAGCAAGGAAGTCTTGCCGGAACTGGTGCCGCCTGAGACCAGGATATTGCAACGGGCCTTGACCGCGTTCTCCAGCAACGCATAGATCTCTTCATTCATGGTGCCCAGATTGAGCAGATCGCTGGGCTTCAGCGGCTCTTTGCGAAATTTGCGGATCGACACCATCGGTCCGTCTACCGACAACGGTTCAATCACCACGTTCAGGCGGCCGCCGTCCGGCAAGCGGGCGTCGACCATGGGATTCGATTCATCCAGACGGCGCCCGAGCGGAGCCAGAATGCGCCTGACGATACGCAACAGATGGGCGTTATCGGTAAAACGCAGCGTCTCGCGCTGCAAGATGCCGTGGCGCGAAACAAACACATCGTTATAGCCGTTGATCAGGATATCTTCCACCGTCATATCGGCCAGCAAATCCTCCAGCGGCCCCAAGCCGGCGAGTTCCTTGGTCAAGGCATCGGCGATCTGCCGTACCTCAGCTTCATTCAAGGGAATACGCTGCAGACGGACAAAACCGTCAACATCCAGATTGACGAATTGCTGGATCGCGCTGCGCGACCAGCGGCCGAACTCGGCTCCCAGTTCTTCAATCCGCGTCAACAGATGATCGTAGGCCGCCGTCTTAATGTCCTGGAATTCCTGGGTGTTCGAAAACGTTTGGTCATCATCGGCAAATTCAATCTGGTTGCTCACGTTTGTTTCTCCCGTCTTTCATCAGGGGCCGCTTTTCCTGCTCTTTGCCGGCCCTTTTTCAATTCCCTGGGCAGGCTCTGAGACAGCAGCGCGTATTGCCCTTACATTCACGCGTACATTCTTACGTTTAAATCGGCTTGCCTATTTACGCAATAAAATTTTCGGTAACCAGCGTCCCACTCCGTGCTTATGTGGCGCCGGTTCTTCGTGATTGAGCAAACCATCGATCAGACCTTCGACAGCCCTTACATAAGAATCATGCGGAGCAACTTCATGTAACAGCTTGCCGCGATTGGCGCTAGCAGTCAGCTTCAATGTGCGCTCGGGCAAAGTCGCGAGCAAGGGCAATTTGAAACGCTCAGCAATCTGGCTCGCCGCCATGCCGAAACGATCGTCATAACGGTTCACCAACAGGTGTCGCTTGCCATCGTCAGGCTGACGGCCGTTCAGCTCTTGCAAAGTACCCGCCAGGGATACCAGCGCGCCGACGCTTTGATCCGTCACCAGCCAGACCTGGTCAGCTGCGCCGGTCAGATTTGCAATGAATTCATGATTGCTGAAACCGCCTAGATCGGCGATCAATACATCGAAATACAAACGCAGACGATCCAGCAAAGCCAATGCGTCGTGATGCGACACGGTACGCATTTCGCTCAAACTGTGCGGCAGGGAAATCACGGTGACGCCGCCAGGGCTGCGTGGCAGCGCTGTGTGCACCAGTGTTTCGTCAAAACGACGCAGATTGCGCACCGCTTCGGCGAAATCGAAATTGCCGTTGGCGCTCAGGTATAACTTGCCGTCCCCGGCAGGCAAGCCAAGATCAAGCAGCGCCACCCGGCTGTCGCCCGCATTGCCATTGCGCTTGCCGCCGTGACCGGCATTGCGTTGTTGAATCATGTCCGCCAGATGCGCCGCCAGAGTACTGGTGCCAATTCCCGGGCGTACTCCGAGCAAGGTCACCAGCTGGCCGCACTTGACTGGCGCCGAAGCCTGCGCTGCCTTTGTCAGCACGCGTTGCACCACATCGCGCGCCTCGTCTTCGGAGGCGCTGACATCGATGAAATCGCTGACGCCGGCGCGCAATGCCGCAATCGTCCCTTCGGGAAACGCCATCGAGCCGACCGCTACCAGCGGCAACGCCGGCAACGTTTTACTCAGTGCACCGGCCAACTCAATTGCATGTGCGGTGGTGCCGAGGGATTCAATCGACAAGACGCCGGATTGATCGCTCACATGCTCGACGCCGGAAAAATCCAGCAATACCAACAGCGGGTTGAGTTCAACTATGCGTGACAGCAATTCTGCTACTTCTGCTTTTTCCTGCAGCAAGGTTCCCCATTTGCCAAGGGCTGCACCCAGCCATTCTGCTTGCATGCTGTTACGCGAGCAGAATACGAAACGGCTTAGCGCCGTCAGTTCATTCAAAGCCTTGTTACGAGCATTCATCATGTAATCCAAAAAAGGTAAGTCGCTTATTTCGAAAATCCCGGCAACTCGTCCCTGCTCGCTCCTCCAAGCAGATAACTTCCCCACGCGGTACTCGCCGTATTGCGGCGCTCCTGGCTGTCGCCTGGCAGCGGCAATGGCACATTCTTGGCTATCGGCTGGACCACGTGTGGCGTGACTATGATTACCAGTTCTTTGTCGGACTGGCTATAACTGAGGTTGCGAAAAAAACTGCCGATGATGGGTAGATCGCCAAGTAATGGAATTTTGTTGACGTTGGATTTGGTGGTGCGTGAAACCAGGCCGCCGATGATGAAGCTTTCCCCATCGCCTAACTCAACCGTGGTGTCGGCACGCCGGGTGGTAATCGCCGGGATGGATATGCCATTGCTGATGATAGCGTTGCTATAGTCGATATCGCTGGCTTCCGGCGCGACTTTCAAGGCAATCCGCCCCTTGGCCAGTATGGTAGGCGACACCGTCAAGCCGATGCCGAAAGGTTTGTAGTCAACCGTGGTGGTGCCAAGGCCGCCGGACTGCGGAATAGGCAATTCGCCGCCAGCCAGGAAACTTGCGCTCTGACCGGAAAGCGCGGTCAATGACGGCTCTGCCAATACACGCGCCATGCCGTTGCCTTCGATCAGGCGCAGGTTACTGCTCAAGCTGTAACTGCCGCGGCTGAACTTGGTCAACAAACCGAATGCTTCCGATGCCGTCGACAGTCCGCCTTTAGAAGCAAGATTGCTGCCTAGATTAAAACTGAAATTGCCACGGTTCACGAGAAGCCCGAAATCAAAGCCGATTTCCTTCAATACTGATTTACTGAACTCGACAATCTTGACATCGATCTGCACAACGCTGCTGCTGTCGATGGTCGAGATGTCGAACACCTTGCCTTTACCTGCCGCGTCGACAGCAGCGGCACTGCTTTTGACGTGCTCCAGCAACGACGGCGACTGTCCGCTCACCACGCTGGTAGCACCGCGAACCTGCACTTGGGCGCCTCCCTTTCCTGTCAACGCTGCTTGCAGGTCGCCCTGCACCGTTACTCTCCAGGTAATGACCGGCATGCCTTTCGCCCATGCAGTCACGGTAGTGGCGCCTGCCTTTTTCCCCACCAGAATCACACTACCGCTCTTACCGCCTGAACCGCGCACCATCAACACGTCCGCCACTTCCGGATCGGCTACGGCGATGCGTTCCAGCGTGCCTGCAACCGGCAAGCTCTGTTGTTCACGCATACCGAGCGTGATGTCCGTGGTGGCAGCCACGGAATATGCCGGGATTGCGCTTGCACTCAGTAACATCGGCAGAACTAGATCGTGAATTTTCATGAGTTGCGGTCAATCCTGTGTTTGATATAAGCCGGTCATTGAAAAAATCTTTGCGTCAAAAAGCTACCGACTCCCGCTGCGTGCCTCGAATTACCTCTACCGTCCCGGGAGTATTGGCGCCGTGCGCCTGCCCCATCCCTGATTGGGCAGCTACGTTATTGGCAAAAGGCTTGCGGCCCGACGCTGATTTGGCATCCCCAGCTAATCCATTCATCTCCATGCCGGCAAATGCCTGGTTGTCAGCTTGCTTCAATGCTAGTTGCTGATCGCGCGTCAGATCGTTTTTGCCGACGAGTACGACGGCTGGTGAGGGGAACAGCGCCGGATCAGGGATTGTTGCATCGCTGGGATTGCGCAATGCCAGCGTCAACTTGCCGTTCTGGGTTGCCAGCAGCAGCCGATTGACATCGGCTACCGGTGTTGCCAGCACTGCGGTGCGAGCGGCTTGCTGAGATTGCTGCGACGATTGCACCTGCGGACCCGGTTGCGATGTCTGCTGATTCGGCATCACTCCCGTGCTGCCGCCCGCGGTAGCGCTACCGATCACAGCCGCGCCATACGATAGAACTTGCACCCGCGACAGCAGCAAACGCGACTGCGTTTTTTCGATGTCCTGGCCTTGCTTGAGCGTGAAAAACACATCCACATAATCGCCTGCCTGGACTCGATTGCCGGCGCCGGTAATTTCATCGACAGGAATCGCTATCGCCCGTTCGCCGTCCGCCAGTTTCACTGCCAGGCCGCTCGCCAGACCGCTTTCAGTAATCGGGGTACCGATGCCGATGCTGATCAAGGGAATTTTTCCGACCACCGAACTGGCCTGGCTAAACGCACCGGCGGGATTGATCGGCAAGGTCACCAGACTGATGTCGTCAGTGGCGATTGCCTTGCCCGCCGTCAGTTCATGCGCTGCTACTACCACCTCGTATTGTTTGGAGGTCTTGGCAACGGCTGCCGGCGCTGCGGATATCGTCGGTGGCGGCCGGCTGCCTAGCCACCAGGCTACAAACGCTAAGCCGAGCGCCGCCGCTACCAGTATTGCTGCAACAATTTTTGTCAGGTTATTCATGGCGTGTACCCGATGCCTATCCGAACCGGAAGATTGTTCAAAATGATTTCCATGTCAAATTCAAATCAGCAAAAGGGCGTCAGGCCGCTGGCTCACTGATTCATGAGCAATCAATAACTGACGCACTCAGCAGGCAAAGACGCAAATCCAGCGCGACCAACTTCAATTAATCTGTACCGTTGCCGAGCTTGCCAGCGTGGTGGGTATCGCCACATTCATTAGCGATCCCAGCAACAACGGCACTAGTGGCTTACTGCCATATGGATAGATAACTTTGACCGTAATGCATTGGGCAGTCGTGCCTGCCGGGAAAGCACAGGTTGCCGGTACCGGCAAGGGGCAAGTAGCAATTGGATTACCGCCGGCGTCGCTGCCCAGCCACTTAACGAGTTGTGTCGCAGTATTGCAGGCAATCGTGCCGCGATCCGCAGTGGTGTAGCGCAGCGCGGCGCGCGCACCTTCTTCTGCCGCGAGGGCCAAAGATTGCTGAGCCAGGAAAATCAGGACATAGGTAATGATCCCGTACAACAGCATGAAAAATACCGGGAATACCAATGCGAATTCTATTGCTGCAATACCGCGTTGGGCGTTGTTGCCATCCTCTATGTCGGGACGCGCCGCATATTTGTAGTTGTTATACATCCCTGCTCCCGATCTCTACCGCTGGATACGACCAGTGCATCGCCAACACCTGTCGCTGGCATGCATGTGCAAATATGCTTCACGTAAAACCTGGCGCCATTCCCGCGTTCTGGAGTCCGACCCAGCCTGCCGCCAAAGCCAGATAGGCGGCATAAGGAATACCAATCCGATTACCGCGCTTTTCCAGTACCCACTGAAAAAGCCGCCAGCGTGTCATGCGCGTCGCGACCAATTGCAGATTTGAAGCTATTCCCAGCCGCGACGAATAAAGTACTAGAGCGTGCATAGCGGCAATCAACGAAGCTATCAGAAAAATTGGCAGCAATGCTCCGAAGCCCAGGCAGAAACCAAGCACGGCAAAAAACTTGACATCGCCAGCGGCCATCGCTCTGAGCGCATAGAGCGGCAAAAAGAACGCCAGCCCGCCAGCCAAGCCAAATAACGCACCCGACCATCCGATACCGTTTAGTCCCTTGCTCCACAAGAAAAAACACATCAGCTGCAAGGCAATCGCGATCAGCAGAAAATTGTTGGGTACGCGACGGAACAGATAATCAGACAAAAAGATCACGGAGCAAAACAGCAGGAACGATAGCAACGAGAGAAAACTTGTATCCGGCATTTTTTGCTCCGTCCAACT
>Ga0207154_1018_pt1 | contig 25907 bp, 29 predicted proteins | sample Alteio_BWMinHeat_28_FD_153576 | JGI IMG/M metagenome (GOLD analysis project Ga0207154, IMG submission 153576) | Enriched cells from forest soil in Barre Woods Harvard Forest LTER site, Petersham, Massachusetts, United States -... | ecosystem: Environmental > Terrestrial > Soil > Temperate forest >... | reverse complement strand
GCGGTTTCTAACCAGCGTTCTAGATTCTTAATTTGCCTTTGGAAGAAATCGGGATCTTTAAACGTAATCGTTAAAAGCGAAATTCCTTGCAGACTAATAATCAATTGCTCTGCCAATGAGGATGATTTATCTGCTTTCCCCAAGGATTTAAACTGTTTTTCAACCCATTGCAAAGTCTTGCGCATTAAGTTGGAAGAGAATTGAGCGATGTCCCCACCATGCTTGCCAAGTTCTAAGCATAGGCTGCCCAGTGAACAACCAAAACGTGCGATGATATCGGAACCTTGAGAGCTTTGAGCAATGAAGGAACGTAAGCGATCTTTGGCATCGGGGAGTTGATCCCAAGCATCGAATAAAGACAAGAGTTCAGATTCACGTTTCTGAACGACGGCTTTTAAAATTTCATCTTTTGTTTTGAAATAATAATACACATTACCGAGAGGAACATCCGCTTTAGCTGCAATGTCCGCCAATGTTGTGATATTAAAAGTTTTTTGATAGATCAATTCATCCGCAGCATCGATTAAACGTTCGCGCTTGTCATTTTTTCTTGACATGGATCCATTACTCCTAAGTTAGTTATTTGCTAAACAGTAGCTCAGTCACTAAGCTTGCGCGATAATACCATAAGTCAAAGGATTTGTTTATGGTTTTGGAAGGAAAATGAAAAATATTTTTTAAACCCTGTGTGGATTTCAGGCATTTGTGCTGACCGCACGTTATGATGATACTTTAGAGGCATAAATCTTGTAGAAGGAAACCATATGAACACAGATGTTATCGCCGCCTCAATACTGTCGGCGAATTTAGCTCGCTTAGGAGAGGATGTGAATGCTGTGTTGGCAGCAGGTGCAGATTGGATTCACTTTGATGTTATGGATAATCATTATGTCCCCAATCTTACCTTTGGGCCAGTATTGTGTCAGGCTCTGCGTGATTTTGGTGTAAAGGCACCTATCGATGTTCATCTCATGGTAAAACCTGTGGATGCTTTAATTCCCATGTTTGCAAAAGCAGGTGCTAACAGTATTAGTTTTCATCCAGAGGCAAGTTATCATATTGATAGAACATTACAATTGATTCGAGATTCAGGATGTCAACCAGGTTTAGCATTTAATCCAGCAACGCCACTCACATTATTGCCCGATGTTATTGACAAGCTCGATATTATTTTGTTAATGTCCGTAAACCCAGGATTTTCTGGGCAAACATTTATACCGAATGTGTTAAAGAAGATTGAAGAAGCTCGACGTTTTATAGACGAACACAACCCAAACATTCGTCTTGAGGTTGATGGGGGAATTCAATTAGGGAATATTCTCAGTATCAAAGAAGCAGGTGCAGATACCTTTGTTTCAGGTTCGGCCATTTTTGGTACTCAAGATTACCGCACAACGATACAACTGTTTCGCGAACAATTGAACAATTGAGCAAAAATCAATAGAAAATTAAAGTCATTAAGGAGTTGACAATGACTGAAGAAGAACTAACCGATTTGAAAGCAGTAATGAAAGTTATTAACAATGGAAATGGTGGAAAACCTAATTGTGCTCATGTTGCTTTAAGGATGGATGAAATATTACGCGATGGTCCTAAAGCCAACATGCCACCGATTTCAACGGCTAATGGAAATATGCATTATCAGGTAAGATTTTCACCGAGTGGAGAGATCCTAAAACTTGAGGGAGATGATCCAAGGTTATTAGAGAGAGTATTAAAAGAGCGAACTCAATGTCCAGAGGTTGAGGATTTCACCGATGAACGTCGCGTCATGTTTGAAATTGATGTAATGCCTTTAGCTACACAAAAAAATGCATCAAAATTAAGATTAATGAAAGCAACCCATAGTAATATTATTCAGCAACTGCAATGTTTGCCAAGACGAAAAAAAGATGGATCTGCCCATGGGTTTATTATTCTTACTTATGAAGGTTTTCCTAACATTCCAAAACCAAACTGTCATATTTGTAATTTTTTTGTGGACTATGACAATACAGTCTATATTTTAGATGCTCAGTCTCAAGATGAGCGTAGATGGGTGAGAACTACCGTTCCTAAAACGGGATATCGAGACGAAGTGTTCTTTATTAATTCTGTCCCTCCAGAAGGATTTATTCCTCGGGTTAAAACTGAGGTGAAGATCAAAGAAGAACTTATACAAACTGTTCCGGCTGTAGAAAATTTCCATAATCTTATTAAAAAACTTCATGCAAGATATTGGTCATTTTTTGAGTTATTGCACCAGAATTTAAGTAAATTATTTCAAGATGCGTTAAGAGAAGGCAATACATCCAAAATTAAATTTTACTCGGATTGTCTTGTTTCAGTATTTATGGATTTACAGACACTCGTGCATAAAAACTTTGATATTAAAGCATTTGCTGAGTATTTTGAAGGCAAACGATGGTTATTGGATCCTGTTGAAAAGGCAATGGCAGAATTTATATTGGCTGAAGTCTATGAAAAAAGTAAACTTAAAGGATCTGTATCAATAACGGAAATCCGTCGGCTTTATGAAAGTGCTGCTCAAGCGGGGTTAGCGCTAGCTCAGGATGCTGTGGATGCGATAAGAAAAGCTAATCAGCAATTATTTTTGCAATATGCAATGGAACAACAGAAGAGAGCAGCGAGTAGTGCTGGGAGCGTTGCGGCTGTGGTCGCAAGCCCAATGGTATTATCATCGGGAATGTCACAAGTTTCCAGAAAACCAGCTCCCTCTAATGCCGCCGCTGCAGCAGCAGCTGAGCCTGCTAGGTGTTCATATATTCAAATGGGTGGTGCAGGAGACGCCGGTGCACAAGCTGCGGGTCCCATAGATGCCTCTGGTGGTGCAGCTTCTCATGCTGCTGCACAGGGTGCTTCGCACGATGCTGCAGCGGATTCTGCGGTGGATATGCCCGTCCCAATGAGTGATGGAAACGCAGGTGCTAGACCTGCTGATGCTGCAAGTGCTGCTGCTTCTGTTCCTTATTGGGTCAGATATCCTTCGAGGCCTATGTTAAGACCAATCTGAATACTCAGAAGATCTTTTTTCTGATGTTATTAAAGGATATCCAATAGAAAAATAAATAGTACTTTTTATTAATTAACTTAAATTCCATTGCTCTTGCCATTTATTAAATTCTGATGGCGTAACGTGGAAGCGGGCAAAATTACCTTCGTGGGTTTCTAATAACTCTCTTTCAACCATTTCTACAAATTTGGCGTAGTCTTCTTTTGGAATGTTTTCTAAAGCCCACAGGTGAATTTTTTTGGCGGCTTCTGTTTTATTTAGGCTTTGTTTTATTATGATAGAAGCGATTTCTTTAATTTTTGATAGGTATCGCATTCTAAAAGGGTCTGGCTCGCCCAAAGACTGTTGTATGGCAGCATATCTTTCTGATGATCTTTCATAGGCCCAAATAAACACATCTTTTAATAAATCTATCTTATTTAATTCATAAATACTGAGCACTCCATCGATATATGCTTTTTCTGGGACATCAATAAATGAAAGTGGACACAGATTATGTTTAATAAAAGGAATATTGGCCGAAAGCCTAGAGACTCTTTTATTAATATCTTCGAAAGGTTGCAGATAACACAAATGTACGAGTGCAAAAAAAGCTTGCTCAAAAGGATTTTCTATTGCTTCGGCTTTTGATAGAATTTTTTGAAAATATTCTTCCATTTTTTGTGGAATATCTAATGGATGATAAACTGTTCCATGAATACCAACTGGTATGGTTCTTAACCGACCACAAGCTTCTGTATTCCCTAAGAGTCCTTCCGAAAGTAAAGCATGTAAGTTTAAAATTGTAAATCGATTAAATCCAATCAGATCTTTGGATTCCAATAAGAACTTGATGGCGTTTTTATGATTAATAATCATTTGCGTTTCGAATAAAGATTTTCCAGGTGCTATTTCTCCAGCAACGATTAATCGTTCGGTTTCTAACAATGAATAAGTGTTGCCTTCCAGACGGCTAGAATTCCAAGAAAGATCAATTAATAGTCGTTGTATTATCTTTTTGCTATAAGTAGATGCTGAATGATTCAGTGCTAATTGTCCTAATCTGTTTAAATTTTCTCTGGTGTTTTCTTCAAGATAAAAACTTCGATTTGGGTGATAATTATTTAGAAAAGCGCTGTTATACCCTACAGGACGTCGGTTTTGCAAAGGTTGCTCCACATATTGTATCAAAGCAAGGCTTTTTTCTGATAATGCTAAATGAGTATCTTTGTAAAATAGTTTTTCTTGTTGAAGAGTAGGGGTGCTAATCGCAAATTTAGTATTTTCCATGATTGGTTTGTTAGCTAAAAAATAACGCGTCTTCTTACCAAGGCCTTCTTTAATAACGTGTCCATTTTCAACTAACGATGATAATCTTCTTTGTAAGGTCCGTTCTGATTCTTCGTATTTAGGATAGACTGAGATCAGGGCTTGCTTTATTTGTCGCGAATGCATTCCATCAGGGTTGTTTTTAAGAATCCATAATATTTGTCCGAACCCGCTTTCTTTTGAAATTTCTTTCATAAACAAAGACTTATGTTTTTTGCCTGTTAACACAATATGATATTAATCTTTATTATCACGACAATCGCGACAAAAATCAAGCCGATTCGCGACAATCGCGACAAAATTTTTTTGAATCGCGACAATCGCGACAATCGCGACAAAAAATTCCCACTTGCCCGACGAGGATCCCTAATTTCCCTTAGGTTTGTCGCGAGGTGATTCTCCTCCTGCTGCTGGGACGGGTGCAGAACCTGCTGCTGGGACGGGTGCAGAACCTGCCGCTGGTGCCGGAGCAACTGCATCTTTCTAATAAAGTGAATGCTAATGGGGGAAAATGTTTCCGAAAAAGAAACAATCTATCATGATAGTTGGTGACTACTCAGGTTCAATTTTTGGCAGGCCCAAGACAGATCGGGAAATCCACAGGTGAAGATATTTTTTTTGTAAATGTGGTTCTTGTTTTTATGCCTTGCGTAAACGTAAGTAGTTTCACTGGTTTTTGTTTGGCAGAGTAGAATGCACTGTCAAGCTGTGCTTGACGATGGCGTTCGATTTCTCGATGTTGAAATTTTTTTTCTAAATCTTCTAAGCTCTGTATAAATCGTTTTGAAGCCCTTTGTTTTTTACGTCGTATTAATTTTTTTCGTCTAAACATTAATTGTTTGTAGGATCGAAACCACCAAAATAACATTTGACACTTTTTGAGAATCAGTTTCATTAATCTAATAAAATTACATAATTGAAGCCAAAGATAATTTAAAAAATTCCGACATTTGAAGTGATGTTGATTGCTGAGCTCAACCTGCAAAAAAAATTTCTTCGTAGAGTCATGAATTTGATTGGAGATTTTTTTTGGGCCAAGTTGAGGTGAATGATATTGTTGATATTCTTGTTGAATTTTAATTAAACGACTTTTTAACAAAGTGGAGTGTGCAGATTCACGGAAAAGAATGGTTTGATATTTTTTTTTGATTTTAAGTTTTATAGTTTTGACAAACAACGATACTGCTGATAGTGCAAAAAATGCTCTTTCCATAATTGCCCCCTTAAAGTTAAGACGGCAAAAATTAGGAAAGCTTTATGTTTTTTTGAGGGATGTTTTTTTGATGATTTAGGGTGGGGGTGGTTTCTTGGGGATAGCAGTACTAAAGGGGCTAGTGCGTGCGGGAGATGGCGCATTTTCAGGCGCTGTATCGGGTTGAGGCGATGAGGGGTTTTTATTGGGATCAACGGCTATGTCACGTAATCGCATTTCCGCTGGTTGGTTTTGTTGATTTTGCTGATTCTGTGGATGCTGTGGATTTTGTGGGCCCCCTTGCGGAGGAACAGGATTAATGCCTTGTGCGGGAGCTTGCGGATTAGCTTGCTGGGCAGCAGGGGACAGCACATTATTCCACTGTGCAATCAAATCATTGTTGAGTTTTTGATTATAGGGTTCAACTTTACGGCCATCTAACCATTGAGTTAAATTATCTTTTACTTTAGAGGCCCAATTATCTAAAACCTCGTGAGCAGCCCGATTATCTTTTTCAAGAGACTCCTTAACTTTATTATACATAGCATCAAGGCTCTCAAAGGCATTGGTTAAATGTTTCCTCATCTCGTCTGTGACTGGCCCTCCTTGGCGAGCGTTATTTTCTAAGGCTTGAAATGATCCTTGCAATTTATCTTGTTGTTCTTTCATAAAGTCGGGATCAATTTTTAATTTCAAAACCTCTGTCATGGTCCCAAAAGCGCCACAAATGTTTTGAGTTAAATTGCTCGAATATTCTAGAACCTCTTTGCTTTCTTGTTCGAGCTTTGCTTGTAATTTTTGATAATCAGCTTGTTCCTCTTGGAATTTTTTCTTGTGAATATCTTCTTCCTGATCATCTGCTTCAAGCCTTTCCTCCTCCTCTTCCACTCTTATATGTGCGATTTTTTTTCTTAATTCCATTTCACGACTCTTCTTTTGGTCGACGAGATGTTTTAAAAATAACTCTGCAAATTCTCCTCTTCCTGGAAGTGAAAGCGCAAAACGCATGAGGGCTATGTTAACGAAATTTTTATGATCTTCTTTTTTTATTTCTTTTTTAAAAATGTCGGATAAAGTAGTAAACATGTCTGGAGAAAAACCTTGCCGAAACGTTTTGTCTCGATGCGCTTCAACATCCAGGGCATGGAATAGTTTTGTGCTGAAATTCTGGGGTTTAAGACCGCCTTGGTTAAGCTCTTTTATTAATGGATCAATAAACTTGATTAGCTCAGGAGGTAGAGGAGTGCTCATTTATTGTTTCTCCAATTTTTCTTACGGCTCTAATAAACTCTATTAGGTTAAGTAATTGATTCTAAATTTTAGACAGGAGGGTGCTAAAAGAGTTTCAGAGGATAAGCGTGTAGAGGCACATATTTAATCTACATAATTAAATAATCAATAATACTTTTTAATCCCTAAGAAGCTTTAAGCACCCACTTAGCGACCTGGTGGACTACTTTGGGTGAAACTAACATTCTTAGATGCCCGTGATCGGTCAAGATTAACTTGTTAGCATCGACCAAATTATTATGATGTGAATGTGAGTGGCCAGGGAAAGCGGATTGCCAAGGCACAATCATATTGTCAAGTTGGCTTGCAATATGATGATAGGGAATTTTTGATTGCTGGATACGAGAAGTCAAGTGGTGTAAGAAGGAAGATCTCGGAGACATCTCTTTTACATTTTCTCCAAATCCTAAGGCCGCTAAACGTGTGCCTTGGAAAGGAGATCCGATGGTAATCACTTTTAAAATTTCACCGGGTTTTGCAAGAAATTCGCTGTAGTAGCTGCAGACAAGCCCGCCCATGGAATGGCCGATTAAAATAATCTTATCTTGTTTTGTTTCGGCTTTTATTTTTTCAATTTCCTCCTTAAGAATTTCTGAAAACTGGGTGATGGAATTGAAAGGGGGAAATAGATTTAAGGAGAAGATAGGGCCAATTTCAGGATTTTCTTGTAATTTTCGTTTAAACCACAGCCAATCCGTTTGATTTTGTAAATATCCGTGTACAAGTAAAATAGGCGTTGCCTGAGAACCCTTCCCTTTGGAAGAATCTTCACTAAACAGTAAAAAAGGATAGAGAAAGAAACGAATAAAGGTACAACAGGCTTCAATGCAGAAACTTTTTGCAATGGTTAAAATAGGAATTTTTTCGGTAAGCTCGCCTTGTAATGATTTAAGTCTTAATTCGAACCATAAGAGGAAATGGGTGACCAATGCATGAAAAATGGCAAAGGTAATCATAATTCCCAATAAAATTTTAGCGACAAACCAAATGGTTGCAAGCATAACGTCTAGTCCTTTGTTGTTAATACAGGCCATTTGTCCTTGCCTGCTAACCGTTGCCTTTTAGCCCCGTCTCTGATTCTTCGGGCGTTTTGGCATTGATTTGTAGGGCATGGATGTCTGGGCCTATCATCCCCTCTAAAGCATTATAGACCAAACGATGACGTGCAACAGGCTGTTTCCCCTCAAAGTGCTTAGACACTATGGTTAGGTTGAAATGGCCCCCTCCGCTTAAACGAGCTTGGGCATGATTTTTATGGGCTTGGCTGTCATCTTTAATGGAAATAAAGCTAGGTTCCAGTGCTATTGTAAGACGACGCTCGATTTCAGTAACTGTATTTTCCATTTTAATGTTCATTTCCTTCTGGGAGACGATGGCGTATCATGTAAATGCTTTGACCAATAATAAACAAAAACGTTAACCCCAACGTCCCAAACAATTTGAAGTTAACCCAGGTATCGGTATCGTAATTCTTAAGGACATAGATATTTAATACCCCTAAGAAGGCAAAGAAAATAACCCAGCTGATATTTAATCGCAGCCAAGCCCGATCGGGAAGTTGAATGCTTTTTTCAGCCAATCTTTGGATGGCAGGCTTGCCTGACCCAATCCATTGACTGAGCAGGAAGCCGAAGGCTAATAACCAGTAAACAACGGTTGGTTTCCATTTAATAAATAATTCATTGCGAAAAGATAGGGTGGCACCGCCCAATACCACTAATGAGATTAAGGTCACGACGGGCACGGTTTCAAAGCGTCCAGTTCTTAAGCGAATCACCAGGACTTGAATAAAACTGGCGGCAATGGCGATGGTCGTGGCGATATAGATATCCCCGAGTTTATAGGCGGCAAAAAACAATAAAATTGGAAAGAACTCGAACAAAAATTTCATATTTACCTCAAATTATGCTGTACTTCAGGTACCTGGACTTCAGATACCTGGCCAGTGTAAAGTGTGTGTCATCACATCGATGTTTGGTCTCAACCTTTAGGTTTGCAACTTATGTATAATAGCGTTTCTTCCAAAAAAAATCATCGTATTGTTTCAGGGGCTCGTGCCTCGGGTCGCCTTCACCTAGGAAATTACCATGGTATATTGAAGAACTGGGTAGAATTACAGTCAAAATTTGAATGTTATTTCTTTATTGCCGATTGGCATGCCCTAACAACTCAATATGAGCACCCCCAAGCCATCGCAAGTAATACGCGTGAAATGTTACTCGACATTTTAGGGGTGGGTGTTGATCCTGAACTTTGTACTCTCTTTGTGCAATCACAGATTCCGGAACATGCGGAACTGCACCTTTTATTGTCAATGATTACCCCTTTAAGTTGGTTGGAGCGTGTCCCGACTTATAAAGAATTACGTCAAAAATTAAAAGAACAGCATCTTGCCACCTATGGTTTTTTGGGTTACCCAGCATTACAAACTGCGGATATTGTCATTTACAAACCCGAATGGGTGCCCGTGGGGGAGGATCAAGTCCCTCATATCGAACTTACTCGAGAAATCGTTCGCCACTTTCATCATTTGTATTGCCAAGATAAGCCCCCAATTTTTCCGGAACCCCAACCTTTATTAACAAAAACTTCAAAAATGCCTGGATTAGATGGGCAAAAAATGTCAAAATCCTATCATAATGTGATTGAATTGCGTGAAGATCCCGTTTCAGTGGAACACAAGATTAAAATTATGCCGACGGATCCTGCACGTGTTCGACGGACAGATCCTGGAGAACCTGAAAAGTGCCCCGTATGGCGATTTCATCAAACCTACTCGACCCCTGAAGTTCAGGAATGGGTTTTGGAGGGCTGTCGAACCGCAGGCATTGGTTGCATAGAATGTAAACGTCCGGTGATCGATGCCGTTCTCAGAGAGCAAGCACCGATTCGCGCACGAGCGCAAGAGTATGAACGTAATGAGACTGAAATTAAACTGATTTTAAAACGTGGTGCAGAACATGCACGTGAAACAGCACAAGCGACTTTAAAAGAAGTTCGTCAAGTAATGGGGTTAATAGAATCTAATGTTGGAACAAAGTGAAGCACAACCTCTGATTGATAATAATCAGGGTGAAATTAAGCAATCTGAGGCTTCTTTGATGGAACCTGTGGGTGGCTATGCCAAAGTGAATGGGCAATTGGTGATGACTTTGCCCACGGATCTCTATATTCCTCCGGACGCGATGGAAGTGATTCTGGAGATTTTTGAAGGCCCCTTGGATTTATTATTGTATTTAATTAAAAAACATAATTTAGATATTTTAAATATTCCGGTGGCCGAAATTACGCGACAATATATGGAATATGTCGAATTAATGAGCACCTTTCGCTTAGAGCTTGCAGCCGATTATTTGGAAATGGCGGCTTTATTGGCAGAAATCAAATCTAGAATGTTATTACCCCGCCCACCGGAAACAGAGGGCGAGGAAGTGGATCCAAGAGCCGAATTGGTGCGACGCTTGCAAGAATATGAACGCTTTAAAACCGCAGCCGAAAATCTGGATCATCTTCCCAGAGTGGGTCGAGATTTATTTAAGGCGGAAGCGATGTTGCCCAAAATGGATAGGGTGCGACCACAACCCACGGTGGATTTAAAAGAAATTTTGTTAGCCTTTAAAGATGTGTTAAAACGGGTTGATTTAAAATCTGTGCATCATATTCAACGGGAAGAATTATCGGTACGTGAACGAATGTCTCGGGTACTCTCCCGATTGGAAGGCGATCGATTTGTCGATTTTGTTGATTTTTTTGATGTGGAAGAAGGGCGCTTGGGAGTGGTGGTCACGTTCCTAGCGTTGTTGGAATTGTTGAGAGAAATGATGATTGAACTGGTACAAACTGAGTCCTATGGGCCAATTTATGTAAGGGCACCGCAATGAAGAAAAAAGCAATAGAGATACGTAAAGCATTAGAGATAAGTGAAGTAGCCGTTGCTGAAACAGAGGTGTTTGATGCAATGGAAATGAACGATGCAATGGAAGCAAATAATACTAATGCGAAATTAGAGAATACGAAAGTTGAGCAGGGCTTGTCTGCCTTGTTAGAAGCTGTATTGATGGCGGCGAATAAACCCTTATCTAAAGATGAGGTATTGGCTTTATTTGATGAACACGAACGCCCCAGCAAAGAAGTGTTGACAAACGCATTGACAGCTTTGCAAGAGACAACGAAAGGGGACGATCGAGGTATAAAATTGGTTGAAATCGCCAGTGGTTTTCAATTTCAGGTAAAAACCGAATGGGCTCCTTGGGTAACCAAATTGTGGGAAGAAAAAGCGCCGCGTTATTCGCGTGCCTTGTTAGAAACCTTAGCATTAATTGCTTATCGTCAACCCATCACGCGAGGGGATATTGAAGACATTCGCGGAGTTTCTATCAGTCAATCGATTTTTAAAACGTTACTTGAAGAGCGGGAATGGATACGTGTGGTGGGGCATCGAGAAGTGCCTGGAAGACCAGCTTTGTATGCGACAACCAAAGCATTTTTAGATTATTTTGGGTTGAAAACCTTAGAAGAATTACCCTCTTTGCCAGACATTATGAATTTGGATGAAGTGGCGAATTCGTTGGAAGCGCATGCCGATGGGAAAGTCGAGCAAATGTTGCAGCGCAATGCTCGCATCTTAGAACAAAATGTGGACGGTGAATTTTTGCAAGAAGAAGAGGAGGAGGAAGAAGAACTAGAAATAGTTGAGAGTGAACGTTCACAAGAAATAGCGATGGAAGAATTTGCAGCGCAAGAATTAGAGGCTCAAGAATTGGCAGTGCAAGAATTGGATCCTCAGGAATTGAATACTCAGGAATTTGATATTCAGGAATTGGATACTCAGGAATTAGATATTCAGCAATTGGATGCTCAAGAATTAGAAATTGAGGAATTAGAACTGCAAGAGTTAAAGGCAACAGAATCTTCAGAAAAGTTAGAAAAACAAGAAAATACAAAAAAATTGGAAACAATGGTTATATCCAATAAAACAACACAAAAAGTTCTGGAAGTTGAGCTTGATGAATACTAATTTTATCATAACTGCTCAGGTCTCGTCATTCTTACTCAGGTCTCGTCATTCCCTTGATAAACTAGAATCCAGCTTAAGTAGATATTAATGCCAACCGAACGATTACAAAAAATTTTAGCCAAGATTGGATTAGGTTCTCGTCGAGAGATTGAACAATGGATCCGAGATGGGCGGTTGAAAATTAATAACCAGGTGGCACTACTTGGGGATAAAATTAGCACTCATGATATTGTTTCTTTAGACGGCCGTCGTTTGAATATAAAAATGGCTGAGCATGTCGACTTAAGGGTGATTATGTACCATAAGCCCACCGGCGAAGTCTGCAGTCGTCGTGATGAAGAAGGCCGTCCCACGGTTTTTGAAAATCTGCCCAAACTGCGTGGCAAACGTTGGATTGCCATCGGGCGTTTAGACTTTAATACCTCCGGTCTTTTATTGTTTACCACTGATGGTGAATTGGCCAATCGTTTAATGCATCCTTCTTCAGAAATTGAACGTGAATATGCGGTGCGTGTGTTAGGAAGAATGTCGGAAGAACAGGCGGCACGCCTTAAAAAGGGTGTACGATTGGATGATGGCATGGCTTCGTTTGATACGATCAATGATGCCGGAGGCGAAGGGGCTAACCATTGGTATCATGTGATCTTGCGCGAAGGACGCAATCGTGAAGTGCGTCGAATGTTTGAATCTCAAAATTTAAAAGTGAGTCGTTTGATCCGTGTGCGTTTTGGGCCAATTACGCTGCCACGTTTTTTGCGGTTTGGTAAAGTCAAAGATTTGGAAAAAGAAGAGCTAGAACAATTGTGTCGTTGTGTTAATTACTCATCTGATTATTGAACCCGTTGCTTCTATATAAATCTAATGTTATTTTATAAAATTAAATGTAATGTTATTTTATAAAATTAATCGAATTCAATTCGAAATAATTAAAGAGAAATCAAAGATTAGTTGATTTATTTAACCGCCGTCAAAAATTTATCCAAACAATTTGAAAAAGCGTGAACTTCTTTTTTAGTTAACGTGGGAGGTCCGCCTCGTACCAACCCTGCACTTCTTAACTCAGCATGAAGATTGCGCATGGATAATCGTTGTTTAATATTAAGCTCAGTGTATAAACTCCCCCGCGGATCAATCGCCGTGGCATTTTTATGGATGACGGCATCGGCCAGAGGAATATCGGCGGTAATGACTAAATCCCCGGCTGCAACATTGTCAATAATTTCTTTATCAGCCACATCAAACCCTGCGCTCACCACCTTCTTCTTTATATAAGGCGAAGAGGGTGTGGTTAGGGGTTGATTGGAAACCAAAATTGTGGAAGTTTTGGTACGAATGGCTGCCCGATACAAAACTTCTTTAATTACTTTTGGACAAGCGTCGGCATCCACCCAAATGATCACAAATGCTATTCTCCTGATTAAAAACCTTTCCCAGTAATCCCTTTACTTTCTAGTCCCATTAAATAGAGATAATAAGGCAAGATATCCTCAGGCGTCCTTAAGGACTTTGGATCTTCAAAGGGATAGGCTTCTTTCCTAAGCTTGGTCTTTATCTTCCCAGGGTTAATGCTATTAACTCGAATATTTGTATTGGTTTCTAATTCGGCACTCAAAATTTCCATTAATGCCTCGCAACCAAATTTACTCACCGCATAACTGCCCCAATACGCTCTAGCTTTTTTTCCAATGTCTGCCGAAGTAAAAATGATTGAGGCATCCTCTGATTTTTTTAAAAGTGGCAATAAAACGCTGGTTAAGATAAAAGGCGCATTTAAATTGACTTGCAGCACATGATACCATTGTTCAAAGGGAGTAAGTTCGATGGTTGTTAGACTGCCCAACATGCTGGCATTATGTAAAATACCGTCAAGTTTTCCAAATTGTTTTTCAATATCGATTTTTAGGGTGTCATAATCTTGGGGCGTGGCATTTGCTAAATTCAGAGGATAAATAGCCGGTGTTGGGGCATTGTTTTTTTCTATCTCATCATATAAAGATTCAAGGTCTGGGATCGTGCGTGCTAATAAAATAACGGTTGCCCCATGCAGAGCAAACGCTTTTGCAGCTGCGCGTCCGATTCCACGAGATGCCCCAGTGACTAGGATCACTCGGTTAGTTAAAAGATCGGGAGTGGGGGTGTAGTTTAGCATGGTAAAGATATCTTCATTTTAAATATTAAAACTGTAATGAGACTATCATAATTTTGTTCTTATGGGCACCCTAAGTTTTGAGTTAACTAAATTAACAAATATCAATAGACCTTAACTTTTTTGAAAAGCATCGTTTAGAATCATGAATGACTATCAACATCTAACAGAAGACATCATTTCCTTAGCCTGCTAAACTCTAATTATTTATAGGTTTAATGGATTACTTTAAATGGTGAATATAGTCCGGCAATGGTTTAATCGATATTTTTCCGATCCCGAAGCAATATTATTGGTTTTTATATTGGTATTGTGTTTCGGACTAATTATCTTTTTAGGAGAAATATTAGCCCCAGTGCTTGCAGGCATTGTCATTTCCTATCTTTTGGGATGGTTGGTTGATCAACTGGTTGCATGGAAGGTGCCTCGATTGGCTGCCGTGATAGTGGTATTTTCATTTTTCTTAGGATTATTATTTCTAGCCATTATCGGGTTGCTGCCTTTAGTTTGGAAGCAATTGGCTTCATTAATGGAAGAAGTTCCTCAAATGATTACTAAGACAGAAAAAGCTTTATTTCAGTTGACTGAACGATTCCCGGCCCTATTTTCGGCCGAACAATTACGTGAAGCCATTAATTCGATGGGTTCAGACATCCGCAGTTGGGGGAAGGTGATATTATCGGCCTCTGTTTCTTCCATAAAAAGTATTATTGTGTGGTTAGTGTATTTAGTCTTAGTGCCTTTATTGGTTTTTTTCTTCTTAAAAGATCGACAAAAGCTATTGAATTGGTTGGCAGGCTTTCTACCCCCTAAGCGTAGTGTTCTAAGAAAAGTATCCGTGGAATTGAATACCCAGATTGGCAATTACATTCGAGGTAAAGTGGTTGAAATTATTGTCGTTGGGATAGCCACCTATATTGTTTTTTGGTTCTTTGGTTTGCAATACGGTGTGTTGCTTGCATCACTTGTTGGTCTTTCAGTTTTAATACCGTATGTCGGGGCGGTGGTCGTTACCATTCCCGTGGTGTTGGTGGCATATCTGCAATGGGGGTTTGGTTCTCAATTTGGATATTTGATTGCAGCATTTTTGGTGGTACAAGGATTAGATGCGAATATCTTAGTTCCATTATTGTTCTCAGAAGCTGTGAATTTACATCCCGTGGCAATTATTGTTGCAACGTTATTTTTTGGAGGGATCTGGGGCTTTTGGGGTGTATTTTTTGCAATTCCGTTGGCAACCTTGGTTAAGGCCGTGTTAAATGCTTGGCCGCGGCCTAAGCATGCTTAGAAAATTGAGAGATTGAAATAAATAGATTGAGTTAAGAGATGGCAGGACACAGTAAATGGGCGAATATTCGTTTTCGTAAGTCAGTACAAGATGCTCGACGTGGAAAACTATTTACTAAATATATCCGAGAAATTACCATTTCTGCGCGTTTTGGAGGGGCTGATCCTCAATCCAATCCGCGTTTACGTGCAGCCATCGATAAAGCACTGACAGCCAATATGACGCGCGATACCATTGAACGCGCGATTAAACGAGGTGCGGGTGGATTAGAAGGCCAGGATTTAGAAGAAATTCGCTATGAGGGTTATGGACCTGGCGGTGTGGCAATTATGGTGGATTGTTTAAGCAATAATCGTAATCGTACGGCTTCCGAAGTCAGACATGCGTTCAGTAAATGTGGTGGTAATCTGGGGACGGACGGTTCGGTTTCCTATTTATTCACTAAACAAGGGCAAATTGTGTTTGCGCCAGGGGTTCCGGAAGACAAACTTATGGATATTGCTTTAGAGGTGGGCGCTGAAGATATTCAAGTGGATGATGATGGTACCGTCACCGTGGTAACCGCATTTGAAGATTTTAATTCAATTAAGCAAGCGCTTGAAAAAGCCAATTTTAAACCAGAACGTGCAGACATTACCCAACTGCCTTTAAATGTGGTGTCATTAACCGACAAAGATCTTGCTTTAAAATTCAATAAATTGATGGATATGCTGGAAGATTTAGACGACGTGCAAACAGTGTATTCCAATGGAGATATTGCGGAAAACTTATATTCAGAGCTTGGCATTAATGGTTCTTGATGGGGTCAGACTATATTAACCGTTAGGGTAAGGAGCTAACCTATCCGTATTTTAGGCATCGATCCCGGATCCCAAATTACAGGATTCGGTGTGATTGAACAAAAACGTGGGGTTGCACAGTATATTACCAGCGGTTGCATACGCGTTGGAAAATTTTCTTGGGAAGAGCGTTTGCGCCATATTTTTGAAGGCTTATCCGAAGTTATTATTCAATATTCACCTCAGGTAATGGCAATTGAAAGGATCTTTGTGCATAAAAATGTAGCTTCAGCCCTAAAACTTGGACAAGTTCGAGGCGTTGCGATGTTGGCCGCCTCCTTAAAAGGCTTAAATTTTGCTGAATATACTGCACGGCAAGTTAAGAAAGCGGCGGTAGGCTATGGAGCTGCCGATAAATCTCAAATGCAGCATATGATGCAAGCCTTGTTAAAATTAAGTGGCAAACCTCAAACCGATGCTGCCGATGCTTTGGCTGTGGCGTATTGCCATGGACAGACCTCGCGAGGATTGAGTGTATGCGAAAATTAGGGTATACAAAAATTAATGATGTTGAAGAATATGAGTCAATGATTCAAGGATGTCATCATGATTAGTCGATTGCGAGGCAATTTAGAAAGTAAAAAACCTCCTTTTTTATTGGTCGATGTCAATGGGGTGGGATACGAAGTTCAGGTGCCTATGTCAACCATTTATCAATTGCCCGAGTGTGGCAATGTCATCACTTTACTGACGCATCATCACGTTCGTGAAGACGCCCACATTTTGTATGGATTTTATGAGGAACGAGAACGTGCTTTGTTTCGAGCCCTCATCAAAATTTCAGGAGTTGGCCCTAAACTTGCGTTAACCATTTTATCAGGGATGGATACCACCGCATTTTTATTCTGCGTCGAACATCGTGACATTGACACGTTGGTGCGCTTGCCGGGGGTTGGGAAAAAAACCGCCGAGCGATTACTGGTTGAAATGGCTGGAAAATTAAAAGCACCGTACGCTTCCGATGATGGATTTTCAGCAAGATTGTTGGAAAAACCAAGAAAAGAAGCGAATTTTAAATTTGCCTATGAAGAGGCCATCGCAGCGCTCATTGCGCTGGGATATAAACCCCAAGAAGCCACTCGTGCCGTTAGTGTTGTTGAAGAAGACGGGTTGGTCACGCAGGAATTAATCCGCAGAGCCTTACAAGGAATGGCAAAACAATGATTGGATCTGAACGCTACAGGGGGATTACCAAACAATGATTGAATCTGATCGCTTGACCACCATGAACACCCTGCACCCAGAGGAAGAGCGCTTAGATAAAGCCGCACGTCCGAAAACACTACGCGAATATATCGGGCAGGCCTCGGTGCGTGATCAAATGGGTTTATTTATTGAAGCGGCAAAACAACGTCAAGAAGCATTAGATCATATTCTTATTTTTGGTCCGCCTGGCTTAGGGAAAACCACCCTCGCACATATTGTTGCCACTGAAATGGGAGTTTCTTTAAGACAAACGTCTGGGCCTGTGTTAGAGCGCGCTGGGGATTTGGCAGCATTGTTAACCAATTTAGAAGCCCGAGATGTTTTATTTATTGATGAAATTCATCGCTTAAGCCCCGTGGTTGAAGAAATATTATATCCGGCGATGGAAGATGGACAATTAGATATTATGATTGGGGAAGGTCCTGCGGCACGTTCAATTAAATTGGATCTCCCTCCTTTTACCTTAATTGGAGCGACCACCCGTGCCGGATTATTAACCAGCCCGTTAAGAGATCGTTTCGGGATTGTGCAACGGTTAGAATTTTATTCCGTTACAGAATTGTTCGAAATTGTGAAGCGAACGGCCGCTATTTTAAAAGTTAATATGGAGGATGGCGGTGGCGAAATGATTGCGCGACGTTCACGAGGAACGCCTCGTATTGCGAATCGACTATTACGACGTGTACGCGATTTTGCGCAAGTCAAGGGTCAAGGAATCATTACACTGGATATTGCGGACAAGGCCTTGGATTTATTGGATGTTGATCAACAAGGATTTGATATGATGGATAGAAAATTATTATTTGCCGTCATTGAAAAATTTAATGGAGGTCCCGTGGGCCTAGACAGTCTTTCCGCTGCCATTAGCGAAGAACGTGGTACAATCGAAGATGTGTTAGAACCTTTTTTAATTCAACAAGGCTTTTTGATGAGAACACCTCGAGGACGGGTTGCAACCGAACGTGCCTATATTCATTTTGGCTTGCCGTTTAAGTCCAATGCCTACTTCAACAATTCTGCGATGTCTGAGGGTGCTTAAAGCGATGCATTCCACACTGACTCCTGAAATCCCTGTCGCCCCTATCATTCCTGTGATTACTGTGGATGGACCCAGTGGATCAGGTAAAGGCACTATTGGTTTACGATTAGCCAAACATTTGCATTGGCATTTTCTAGACAGTGGAGCAGTGTATCGAGCCTTAGCTTTATCCGTGTTAGCTAATCATCTTGATCTTGCAGATGAATCCCGCATTGAGGCATTAGCTCATAAACTTGATTTACACTTTGATAACGAGGTCTTTTTAAATGGCAAACCTGTGACAGAGCAAATCCGTTCTGAGCATTGCAGTCAAACGGCCTCAAAAATTGCTATATTTCCGAAGGTTAGAGCAGCTTTGTTGGAACGTCAACGGAATTTTCAACGTACTCCGGGTTTGGTTGCCGATGGTCGGGATATGGGAACGGTGGTATTTCCAAAGGCAGATCTCAAGTTTTATTTGGAGGCCAGCTCCGAGGAGCGTGCAAAACGACGCTATTTGCAGTTGAAAGGAACCCCTCACAGTGTTACTCTACAGCATCTTTTGTCCGAGATACGGGAGCGCGACAATCGCGATAAGCATCGTGCGGTTGCACCCTTAAAACCGGCTGAAGATGCCGTGGTCATTGATACTACGGGGTTAGGTGTAGAAAGGGTGTTTGAGCAGGTCATGACCGTTGTCAAACAACATTTCTATTAAGATTTACACTTAGCCTGCACTCCCACTTTCCAGTTAAGAGGAAGCGAGGGGTTTGCAGAGTGGAAAACTATTATTTATGAGTAACAGCGAAAGTTTCGCAGAATTATTTCAACAAAGTCTTGCAAAATCAGAAATGGAACCGGGCTCCGTCATTACGGGTAAGGTTCTTCGTATCAATGATGAATTTGTTATTGTCCATGCAGGATTAAAATCCGAAGGACGTATTCCCATTGAACAATTTCGAGACGAAAATGGCATCGTCGAAGTTCAGGTGGGTGATGAGGTTGAGGTTGTCCTTGAAGCTGTCGAAGACGGTTGGGGAGAAACCCGATTATCTCGCGATAAAGCCAAACGTGCACAATCGTGGCGTTGGTTGGCCAAAGCTCACGAAGCCGGTGAAGCTGTTAAGGGAATTATCAGCGGCAAAGTTAAGGGTGGTTTTACCGTCGATATCCAAAATATTCGTGCCTTCTTACCGGGATCGCTTGTCGATGTGCGTCCTGTGCGCGATCCGATGGTATTGGAAGGAAAAGAACTTGAATTTAAAGTGATTAAACTAGATCAAAAGAGAAATAATGTCGTGGTCTCGCGACGTTCTGCGATGGAATCGGAAGGTTCTAGCGAACGTGAAGCCCTAATGACGAATCTACAAGAGGGACAAGAAACTAAAGGGGTGGTGAAGAACCTTACTGATTACGGCGCCTTTGTTGATTTGGGTGGTGTCGATGGATTACTGCACATTACCGACATGGCTTGGCGTCGAGTAAAACACCCAAGTGAAATTGTATCGGTTGGTCAAGAAATTAATGTAAAAGTCTTAAAATTTGATCGCGATCGCAATCGAGTTTCACTGGGCTTAAAACAGCTTGGAGAAGATCCTTGGGCCGATATTACCCGTCGTTATCCGGTTGCAACGCGCTTAACGGGTAAAGTCACCAATATTACCGATTATGGCTGCTTTGTTGAAATAGAAGAAGGCGTTGAAGGGTTGGTGCACGTGTCTGAAATGGATTGGACCAATAAAAACATTCATCCCAGCAAGGTTGTGCAATTGGGAATGGAAGTTGAAGTTATGGTGCTCGACATCGACGAAGAACGTCGACGTATTTCACTTGGCTTGAAACAGTGTAAGTCTAATCCTTGGGAAGCCTTTGCTGCAACTCATAATAAGGCCGATAAAGTTTCAGGTAAGATTAAGTCCATTACCGATTTCGGTATCTTTATTGGTTTAGATGGGGGCATCGATGGTCTTGTTCATCTTTCGGATATTGCCTGGAATGAAAGTGGTGAAGAAGCCGTGCGTCGTTATAAAAAAGGTGATGAGGTTGAGGCAGTCGTTTTGGCCGTGGATCCTGAACGCGAGCGCATTTCATTAGGAATCAAACAGTTGGAGCGGGATCCCTTTTCCAATTATGTTGCGGAACATGCAAAAGGAAACATTGTTTCTGGAACGGTAAAAGAAGTGGATGCCAAGGGCGCCGTGATTACTTTGGTTGAAGGTGTTGAGGGTTATCTGCGTGCCAACGAATTAAGTCGTGAACGCGTGGAAGATGCTCGTACTATACTGAAGGAAGGTGAGACGATCGAGGCTAAAATTATTAACATCGATCGTAAAAATCGATCCATTACGCTGTCGGTTAAAGCAAAAGAATCTCAGGAAGAACAGGATGTGATGCGTGAACTCAGCCGTGGAGAGTCAGCTTCCAGCCCAACTTTGGGAGATCTCTTGAAAGAGCAGATGGACGGTCGCGAAAAGTAAATCAAGTAGATTGGGGTCAGATCCAAACAAGCGACATGTTTAAAACTTGTCGCTTGTTTGTGTTGATGGGGTCAGATCGTTACTTGTTACATTTTTTAAAGGGGTCCTTAATTTTAGAGGGCCACCAAAAAAATGTAACAAGTAACGACCTGGCCCCATATCTGTTAGACAAGGAGATGGAAGGATAATGCGAATTTTTTCAATGCTCCTCTTAAGCCTCACGGCGTTAATTGCAATTAGTTTTGCAATTTTAAATGCAACCCCGGTTCGTGTCGATTATTATATTGGCACTCAAGAAATCCCCTTGTCCTTGTTATTAGTGGGATCCTTTATTCTTGGGATCCTATTTGGTGTTTTTCTCCTGTTTCCAACACTGGTCAGACGTCGACTCGAAATTCGTCGCCTACGTCGAGGAATACACTAAGCATGTGGGAACTTCTGTTCTTATTACTGCCCATTGCTGCATTCTCAGGCTGGTTTTTCGGTCGTCGCCGTTTGACGGCGAATCGTGGGATTGAAAAATTACTGGGCTTAAGCGATTTTCTAAGCCGTCGTCCTGAAAAATCCGCAGAAGCATTTATAGAATGGCTGGATGCCAACCAGGAATCGGTTGAAACTCATCTTACTTTGGGAAATTTGTTTCGAAGACGAGGTGAAGTGGATAAAGCCATCAGCATTCATCAAAATTTAATTACTAAATCGTCCTTAACCCAAGAACAACGTGCATTGTCCTTATTAGAATTAAGCCGCGATTATATGCGCGCGGGAGTCTTGGATCGTGCTGAGAATGTCTTAAAAGAACTCGTGAATAAAGGGCTTGAATTAGAAACCAGTTTTCTACATCTCATCGATATTTATCAACAAAGTAAAGAGTGGTTACGGGCCATTGAAACGGCCGAGAAACTTGAACAAGCCACTCATCGAGACATGAGTCGTCATATTGCTCATTTTTATTGTGAATTGGCGGAGCAACTGTGGCTAAAAGGTGAGAGAGAGGCTGCCGACACCTATCTAAAGCGTGCCTTAGAGGTGAACCCAAAATGCGTTCGGGTAAGTATTTTAACCGGTGATATCGCGGCTAATGCAGGCGATTATAAAGTTGCTATTAAAGCGTATCAGCAAGTGCAAAAACAAGATCAAGCATTTTTATCTGAAATTGTAGTGCCACTCGCCCGATGTTATGAAAGTCTGGGGAATCCAGAAGGGTTGGTAAAATATTTAACGCATTGCTTGGAAACGAGTCCGAATCTCTCTGTCGTATTGGCATTTTCAGATTGGCTATACAAAACGCATGGAGAAGAGGAAGCGGTGAAATTTGTCGTAGAGCATTTGCAGGTTCATCCCTCCATTCGAGGACTCAGCCGATTAATGCAATTTACCCTAGCACGAGCCGAAGGAGCTATCCGTGAAGACTTAACCATTTTACAAGAGTTAATGGATAAAGTGGTTGCACACAAACCATTATATCGATGTCAAGCCTGTGGATACTCAGGTCGTACATTACAATGGCAATGTCCAGGGTGCAAACGTTGGGATGTGATACAGCCCATTCACGAATAATTGGAGTTTTTAAATGACATTGAATAGAATTCGAAAAGCGGTGTTTCCTGTTGCCGGTATGGGGACTCGATTTTTACCCGCCACCAAGGCCAATCCAAAAGAAATGATGCCGGTGGTCGATAAGCCTTTAATTCAATACGCCGTAGAAGAAGCCGTTGCGGCAGGCGTGAGTGAATTAATTTTTGTCACCAGCAGCAGTAAACGTGCCATTGAAGATCATTTTGATAGTCATTTTGAATTGGAAGCAAAACTAGAATCCAAAGGTAAAAACGATCTTCTTAACATTGTTCGAGGAGTACGTCCGGACGGGGTATCGTGTATTTATATTCGACAGCCCGAAGCATTGGGATTGGGGCATGCCGTATTGTGTGCAAGAAATGTGGTCGGCAATGAACCGTTTGCAATTTTGTTGGCAGACGATCTTATCGACAGCGAAGAAAAACCGGCGTGTTTAAAACAAATGGTCGCTCAATTCGAAAAAGTGCAAAGTTCGATTATTGGAGTAGAACAGATTGTTCCTCAAGATACAGAAAAATATGGGGTTGTGGGTTTTGAACATTCGTTTAAAGGGTTTGGTAAAATCTCTAAGATTGTTGAGAAACCAAAGCCGAGTCTTGCACCTTCCAACTTTGGTGTGGTGGGACGTTATATTTTAACCCCGGGCATTTTTACAGAATTGGAACGGGCAAAACCAGGTGCCAATGGCGAGATTCAATTAACGGATGCTATTGCCTTGTTGCTTAATCGAGAAGCAGTGTACGCCTTTGAGTTTACGGGAACTCGTTATGATTGTGGGAGCAAGTTGGGGTATCTGCAGGCAATTGTTACTTATGGGAAAAAACATCCTGAGGTGGGTAAGGAGTTTTGTGAGTATTTGCAAGTTCCGGCTCTCCAAGTTGAAGATCTTTCATTATAATTTTTAACTATAATAAATTGAATTACTCTAATTGAAATAAAAATTAAAATTAAAAAAGATTATATAAAACTGACCCATATCAAACAATTTAAATAAAAAATAGGCTATATCTAATAGTATTGGCATGCCAATATTATTGGCTTGCGAGTGTATATCAATGGTTATTTTTTTATGTCAAATGGGGAGTGCGTTGTGTTAAGAAAAACCTCTTTATTAATGACTGTAGCTACATTAACTTTTGGTGTAACTGCTGCAATGAGTGTAAATTCTGTTTTTGCAAATGGTCGTATTGGGGATGGGAACTCAGGAGTAAGTGCATTATCACCCACTGCGAACTATACTATTGCTCAAAATGATGTTGATCATCCAAAACATCATTTTCGAAATCATAAGAACAAACATAAACCACATAAACCAATTACTAAAAAACATCACCTGAAACACAGGCACGTGAAACAGGGGGATAGTGTAAATTTTTTCACTCAACCCGAACATTCGAGTCCCAGTGGAGGTTGTCCTGGAGAATGCAGAAAGTCTTAATCTATTGAATAGGTTGGAGAAATGATTTTGACCCATATTTGAAGTTATATTATTACTTACTAAAGGAGAAAAATCATGATTACCAAAAAACTGTTGTCGTATGCAGCAATCCTTGCATTCGCAATGTCTTTGGGTTTTATAACCCCAGCATATGCTCATGGTGAAAGTCATGACCAAAACAGCGTGAAGCGTCAAGTTCAAGAAGGTAAAATGAATTTGGCTCACCGTCACCATCATCATCACCATCACCATCATCATCGACACCATCGACATCACCATCATGGACATCATCACCACCATCATGGTCATAAACACCACCACCATCACCACCATTAAGATCATTTAAAATTTTAGTGGTTGATCTTGGTAAGGAACCGTCTCTGTTGTTTAGTTGAAGATGTTAGTTGAAGATGGGTTCATTTGCTGAGGTAAGTGTGTGCTTTTCCAAGAACAAGGGCATAATGCCTTGTTCCTGGATGGTGCTGAAAATTTTTTGAAAACTGTAAACATTAAATTTTTTCTTAATGTTTTCCCGATAGGTTTGCACCGTTCTTGCGGAAAGACCGCCCATTTCTTTTGCCGTTTCTTTGATTGAACAGCCCTGCAGCCAACATCCAAGACATTCTACTTCTCGGCGTGTGAGTGGGTAGTCGGTTAATTTTCGAAGCTCCATATATAAATGGGTTTTGGGATCGAGCCGAAAAGTTTCATAGGTATTTCGTAATACTTGGGGAATGTTGGAAAATTCATGATATTGAGAAATAAAGCCATTATGAATTTTTGCGGTAATGATCCCTTTAAAGTTCATGATTAAGCAGGTTTTAGGAATACCCATAATACTGCCTTCATGGGACGCCTTTGCTTCCCATTTATAAAAAAGCTCATTGTCAATTTGGCAGATTTCTTTGATGGTGAGTTGAAAACTCGGAAAAGCTCTAAAAATATCAAGTACACTTTTTCTTAACACTTCAGGGCCTTCGCCGGATGAAAACGTGGTTTGAATATTTGCATTCGGTAAGAAAAAAGTTTCAATGACCTCTAATGATCGTTCCTTCCAGAGAGGAATAAAAAAGTAATTGGTAATTAATTCCTTGTGGGATACACTCACTGCCTATCTCCTAATCATTAATTCCTTGGTTCTTTCAATGTAGGGACTGACTCTTGTGTCAGTCCATCGGGACGGTTCTTCGTACAAACTTCCATAGATTCTTCTCCTCTCCGTTACTCTCCCTTTGACCAATCATCAATACCGCCTTTACTAGACTTTGTAAATAGGACAACAACTATATTTGCTATATGTTAATTTCTTACAAGCAAAGATCAAATGGTTAAAATATCTGAGTGCATATACAAAACCTAAAAATAAAAATTTAAAGAAATAAATTTCCATTGTCAGCTTTTAAACTTGTATAGCCAAATTGTGGCTGCTATATTCAAAAAGTGAAGAAATTTCGGTCAAGTACACCAATTGGGAGAAAATTTTATGTCAAGTGGAAAATCAAAGTTGTTGCCCTATGTTGTATCCCTCGCATTTGGGCTATCGTCTTGTTTAATGGGTTCAATGGCAGTGGCTCACGGGGAAAGTCACGATTCAAGCTCTCCAAATCGTCAAATGGGGGGGCAGCAGGATGGTAATTCTGACTACCATGCGATGAATCAAGCAGATGCTTCTCAGCAGCACAAAGAAAAGGAAAGTAAAGCGGAAGAACGTCGGGAACATAGACACGAAAGAAGGGAACATAGGCACGAAAGAAGAGAACATAGAAGGGAACATCGGAAAGAACGACGTGAACATCGAAAAGAACGACGCGAACATCGAAAAGAAGAACGCGAACATAAGAAAGAAGAACATAAGGAACACAAAAAAGAAGAACATAAAGAACATATGAAGGAAAAGGCAGCAGAAAATAAAAACGAAAAGAAAGATTAATTAAAAGATAAGACAACGACGGGTTGTTATTGGGGCTCACCGACGGGTGAGTTTCAGTCACAATCATTCTAACCCCCTGATTTTATATGTTTAAATTGGGGGGTTTTAATTTACACCCAAATCTGAACCAACTTTGAGCTGTCATACAATCAGAGAATAAGAATCCT
>Ga0207154_1017_pt1 | contig 26198 bp, 21 predicted proteins | sample Alteio_BWMinHeat_28_FD_153576 | JGI IMG/M metagenome (GOLD analysis project Ga0207154, IMG submission 153576) | Enriched cells from forest soil in Barre Woods Harvard Forest LTER site, Petersham, Massachusetts, United States -... | ecosystem: Environmental > Terrestrial > Soil > Temperate forest >... | reverse complement strand
CAGTTCTATGTTGCACGTTAACCGATATGCTTTCCGATGAGGAAGAAGATCCTTCGTTGGCTTTTAATGCAAGGATGGTTCAAACCTTAGGCGAGGTTCGTAAGATTTGCCAAGGCCGACTTTATTATAATATAGATAGATTAAATTGGGTAAACGATCCTAATAGAACTTTAAGTGAGCTGCAAACTTACTGGCATTATAAATTTAAGGGTGAGGCCAAGGTTTACGATCAAAAATGGCTGAAAGAGCAAATTCAAATAAAACTACAAGGATATATTATTTTTTATGAAAAATTAATAAACGATATCGATGCTGGAGTAACTGTTGAGACAATCGAAGACTACGTTCTGAGAATGTATAATATTTTTCCAGAAATTAATCAGAATAGTAATGGAACAGTAGAGCCTAAAGGTAAACGCAAAGCCAAAGCTTCTCCGAGTAAAATGTTTCAATCAGAAAATATTTACCTTAAAAGGATTCTCTTTGACAAATTAAAACCCATCATCAGTTCCGAGGCTCGTGAAGCGCTAGAATATATTGATCTTGGTACGTTTAGAATTAATTATGAAGCAATTTCAAGAAATATAATTCATGGTCCATTTTTAGCATTTCTTGCCCAAGTTGATGAATTGGACCGTGAAGGTCGTCGATTAAGTAAAGGACTTGAATTGGTTAAATTCTGTGGGATTACTCTTCGGAAAAAAGCACTAAATGCTAAAGACCAAGACAAACTTAGTGAAATAAAAGCTATTACTGAAACCTGTGTTGCGTTTCTTCAGCAAGCAATGAAAGATTTTTCTGGAAAACAAAAAGTAACAATCCATAATTTTAAAGAAATGTTGAGAAAAGTAAAAGTAATCCTCGCGCCTATTCAAAATCAAGCCCAAGAACTTAAGAGTTTTCTGAGGAAAATAAAAGCACTTAAGGTCCTGGCAGCGAAAATAAATATAGAAGATACTACTAATTCTATTCAAAAATTCATTAGAACTATTAACGATCTCTCACATTCAATATTGGATATTGATCCAGGCTTAGGTGTTGCTTATACGGAAATAACAGCACTAAGAGCAATGGGATGGTTTAGAACGCTAGAGTCAATATGGCGTTGTTCACTTCATAAAATACAGACATTAAATCAGATCCCTAATCCCACCCTTGAAGAAGTGCAAACTTATATTAGAGACTTTCAAGTACATGCACAAATTATTGCAGACCTTACAAGGGCTCTGGACTATTATTTAGAGCAATCTCGTCAATATTGCCGCTGGATAATTCAGGAAAATCAAAATAGAACTTCGACAAGCCAAAGTAAAGTTGTTTCATCCTCTGAAGTTCCTCAGAGAAAAGAAAAGCGTTCTCCGCCTGTGATGGGAAGGGTTTTGGAAGAGTTTACGCCAGAGGGTTGGAATACTCTTGTGGCTAAAAGAAGAGTGCAACTTGATAGAGACCGTTTGGCAAGAGCTCGTGCACGAGCGGAAACAGAACGTCTTAATGCGGCTCAAAGGCAGGCAGATGCGCAAAGACGTTTTACTTTACCCGCAATTGATCTAAAAATGCGCGAAGAAAAAGTTCGACAAACCTTAAAACTAAATCCAACGATAACCGGATTATTTTCTAATCTGTATTCAACCGCTTATACTTTTGGTCACGAAGAAATGCAGGCACTTGTTCAAGCGCTGCAAGCTCAACGCTTCAGTATTGCGATAGCTTACCGTGGTTCTTCGCATTATAGTATTATTATTGAAGGAAATAGTGGAGCATTCGGTGAAGAAGAATTTACTGAAAAGGCTGGAGCAATCAGAGCACATAATACCGATAGAATGAGCTTTAAAAAAACAACGATTGAAGGTTTGCAAAACATGTTTAAACGTGCAGGTTTTACCGAACAGGTTTTGGGATTAGCACCACTCGCTGGAAATGCTCATCCATCAGTTCCTGCTTCTGAAGTGGCTCTTGCTTCTGCAGGGCTTCCCGCTTCTGCAGGGCTTCCTGCTCCTGCGGCTGGTGCGGTTGCTCCAGCCGTTGCAGTGGGTCCCGCTTCTGCGGCTGCCCCTGCACCTGTACTCATGTCTGCGCCTAGCGTTGTTGGAGTAGCCGCACCTGCCGCTGCCGTAGCAGCCGCGCCGGCACAAGGAGCTGCTAGTGCTGTCGCTGCAGCCCCTGCTTTAATCACAACTCAATTTGAGGGTGCTAAAAGGAAGGGATCTGGATCTGCAACGTCACCCTCAGAGACTAAACCCGAGCCAAAAGATCCTGGGAAGGGGCCGCGATCTCCTGAGGGATCTGCAGGTCCTAGTGCTTAAGAATACCTATATCGGTGGGTGAACCTGTGATTCCCAGCAAGAAAATCACAGTAACACCCACAATGATATGCGAGATAGTAACGCCTATCAGCGTTCGATGTCTTGCATAGAGAAATCCCCATGCAATCCCTGGGATTAGGGCGAGCAAGCTAAATAAAGGTGAGATATGGGTATGGAAAGTCATGAAGATTAAATTGGAAATGATGATGGATAACCATATCCTCTTATGTTCAGTCCCTGTTAAAAAGTTATGTAATGATCCCTGTAAACCGCCCCGGACTAAGAATTCCTGAACTGGGGCGAATAAAATATAGATAAGCATAATCGAAAATTGTTTCCAGGAAGTTACTTGCATTGCACTATTAATGCCTGTGTTAAAATCGAATAATGGCAAAGAGTGATATTCCGGAATAAAGGAAATGACAGACCATTTAATTAATAACATGGCTAGAAAAAGTAAAAAGGCAAATATTATTCCCTCGATGATGGATTGTTTCCAATCTATTGTTGTAATCCCAAATTCTGAAAGAGGTAATTGGGTTTTCATCATCGCATTATAAACAAACAATGAGACAATGATCATCATGGAGGTACTTACAATCGTGGGATCTCCAAAATCAACCTTTAAAATTTCCAACCCCCTTAAACTTAAGGTATAGACACATAAAATAATTAACATTCTTACAACAAACATCCCAAATAAAACCCTAAGTTTTGCTTCTTCGAGTTGTCGTTCGATGGATTTCATGGCAACCGTGTTGGTATTGTATAATACTTCTTCAGTATGTTGTAGCCGTTCTGAAAAATGGTGAGCTGCATTTTTCAATAGACTATTGTAGATGGGTTGGAAAATTTTTAACTTTCTAAGCGCTTGCATATCTAACACTAAAAGTGTGGTGGGTTCAATCACTTGTCCAAGTTCTACCGTATTTTCCAGGTTGGATAATGATAATAGATTTAAGACTTCACCCGAGGAATATTCATTAAATTTTCCTAAAGGTTTAGAGGGATGTGGGCGGGTTGCCGCATTTAAACGTCCATTAACGATCAAATATAGATCTTTTCCGGTAAATTCTTGAAGTTTTTGAGTGGGCTCTGCGTCTTCAAAACGTAAGGATATTAACTTGCTATGTTCGGCGAGAATCTTATATTGTTTTTCTGTCAAACCTAAAAGCAGTGTTTCTTTTTTAAGTAAATTAATTTTATTGTCTAAATCTTGTCCACTGGATTTAAATGTGGATATCGCAGAAGAATAATATTTGGATAACGTTTTTACGATGCTCATCTAAGTTACCCCGCTGCACGAGGGGAATGACCTCTTGTTATAGTTGCTTTTTGTTCAAGATATCTTTCATAGGCTTGGACTAATATGTTTGACATGTTGGCAATATTAGGGGAATTGCTGGGAATACGATAGTCAATTTTAACTTTTTGAGCAGCGCCCTCTTTTATGAAGTTATTATAAATTTGTTTTGCTAGCTCAACGTTTTTGTGTTCCAATTTCTTTAATTCGCTAATTTCTTGGACAGAACGATTTGGATTATTACGAAGCTTATTCATTTTCGATACATTTTCATATAATATTTGCATTCCATTCTCAAAAGCAGTTGCATGCTCTGCATTGTCCATTTTGTTGGGTACAGCGGGAGCAGGAGCTTGTTGTGCGGGAGCTAGTGGTACGCTTGCGGATCGTTTGGCTTGCTCTTTGTATGCTGGTGTCGCAAGGTGAGATGAGGATTGAGACATTCCAGAGGCTCGAGCTCGTGTATGCGCATTGGTTAGGACTTCCAAACGGGTTTTAATATCATCTTGGAAATTTTTAGCTTCTGGCGCTGATTGGGATCTTGGTTTTTCAACTTTTTCCGAAACCTTGGGAGGTTGTTGAACCTGTGGAGCTTGTGGCCCTTGTAGAGCATCTTGATCTTGCTTAGTTTTTTGAGCCTTAACAGCCGCAAATGCGACATCAAAATTCATCTCTTTTTCAAAAGCTTTTTGATTGGAAGATTTGATTTTTCCTAAGTGTGATAATTTATCAGCAATATTAGCGAGTTCATTAGTGACGTCTTGTCCAGAAGGGTAAGTGCCCTCGTAACCTGGTTTAAAATATTCTGGGTCCATATAAGGTTTTATGGTAATTGATTTCTCAAGGAGGGTATCTGTCGGATATACTTGTGCAATAATTTTTCCTTCCTTGTTTTTAATGCCCAAACGTGTCGAAGAAGATTTTCCAGAGGTAATAGAAACAATAGAATCTGCTGTATATCCCGCTGCGATTAGCAAATTTTCAATTGATTCTTTAGTGGGAACAGTCTTATCTCTAATATTTGTAATTTTTATCTTTGGGACTTTATCATAATGTGCCGCTTCAAGATCCATGGCAGTTTTTAGGTTGCGTTGTTGAGTTTCTGTTTCTTTTATGACTTTTTCGTAAGGTTTACCAGCATCTTTATCTTTCTTCTGTGCCTTTCCAACTTCCGTATTAAAATTTTTCATAGCTTCCGACAGTTGACCGAATTCATCAATAGAAGGTTTTTCTTTATTTATTTCTTTGCTGATTTCTTTAAAAAGCAATGGATATCGTGGACCTCGTTGTACCATTGTGATTAAATCATCGTTAATCCTAAGTGGAGATATTTTTCTGGCGTTTATTTTTGGATGGTTATCTTTGTTTGAGAGGTTTTTTTGATAAATGCTATAGAGTGCATTAAGTTTTTCTAAATTTTCAGGCGTTGAACTAATATTAGGGTTTGCTGTTCCTTTAAAAAGGTGTGGGATAACAATGGTTGCAAGATTAGTTGACACTTTATTTAGATGTGGAATAAGTGCGTCAAGAGTTGCGTCTGGTTTATTTCTTGCTGCTTCAAGAGCATGAATCGATCTCATCGCTTCATGATGACCTTGAAGTGCGAGTTTGATGGCCTCCCTTTTCTCTGAAGCTTCTTTTTTTCCTATTAGATTTTCAATTTCGTCATAATGATCTGTAAAAAAATCATTAAGTGTTTTCAAGCCAATGCCATGGCTTTCTTCGGAGGTTTTTAACTCTGTTAGTAAATGATCTAATGGTTTTTTGGGCATGTGAATATTTCCAAAGAATTAAGAATTATTTACATAAATCCCTATATTTTAATGACTACACTGGGGGTAATTAGTTCCAAAGCTTTCAATATGCTTTAGTTAATATCTTTTTTTTGCATATACACGCTTAACATACTCTATTTAATAATAATTATTAATGTTTATTAATGGCAGGATCTAGGATGATGGGATCTGTGTTAGGGTCCGTTCCCGCCCCAAAACCGCGTCCCTGTGCCGAATTGATAGGACCGGTATTTCTATCAAATTTCTTTCTTCAAAACAAATAATCGCCCCATCACGGCCTTGCCTTGGTTTTCTCTTGGTACAATGGATTCTTCGAGCTCTATCAACAAATGGTTATTTTGAGATAATTTATGGATATAAGAAATGGAATGAGCAAATCGACCCGTGGATTGTAAAAAATAATCGTTAGCGCTCATATTATCAACGTTGCTCTCATCGCTCATCTTCTCAATGTTAGAGATCTCCTCAATGGTAAAGGCAAAGCGTCCATTAAGATTAAGAACCTGAGCAATATTTTCAAAGGTTTGTTTTAAATCTCCCATGTAAACCAACACATCTCCTGCAATGATCAAATCAAAATTCCCTATGGTTTGTTTTTCCGAAGATTGTTTTTTAGTTAAGTATTCATTGAAATCACCACAAATGACTTCTTCATAAGCCCCCAGCGATTTCGCTTTTTCAACCATCTTGGGTGAAAGATCAATCCCAATTAAAGTAAGGGCAAGATCACGGAAATAGACCCCACAGAGTCCTGTTCCACAACCGATATCCAAAACACGACCCGGTCGAAGGGAATGGCCAAGACAATGGCCTACGGCATTTCTCAATAATCCCGGGACCTTATACTTCAAGTCATGCTTAACATGTTCATCATAGTAGTCTGAATATTGATCAAATAACTCTGCAATATAATGAGGAGGCGCTTGAGATGGGATCTTTGAAGATACTTCACTAGTGGACTGCAAGCTTTTTAAGGCCATGATCATATGTCGAGCGGTATCGTTGTTCGGTTGCAAAGATAAGGCTTTTTCAAATTGTTCTAATGCGGCGATCTTTTGTTCTGCTCTAAGATATAGCACCCCAAGATTATGATGACTTTCTGCTAAAATCTCTTGAGGTAAAGTTGAGGGTAAATCGGATGGCAACCCTGAATTACTTTGAATAACCTTCTCAAATGAATGGGTTGCCTCTTTAATTTTGCCCATGGCAAGTCGAGTATGGGCAAGATAATAAATAGCACTTGGCATTGGAATATTAATTCCAAGTTCTAATGCTCTCAACAATTGTGTTTCAGCGGCCTCATAGTCTTTTTCTTCAAAATATAATAATCCCAGATTATAATGAGCAAAAGGATGATCGGGTTTAATACGAATCACTTCTCGATAATGCTGAGCTGCGCGCAAAGTTTGATTTTGCATGGTAAAGGAATGTGCTAAATTATAATGCGCCTCCCAGTATTCTGGGTTTAATCGAAGTGCTTTTTCAAATAGAGGGATAGCCTCTAGAAATAAATTTTGCTTGTACAGAAGTCGTCCTAAATTATTGTAGCTTTCGGCATGGTGAGGATCTAAACGTAATGCCTGATGTAAATGTTGCTTTGCTTTTTCAACATCATTTAATGCAACATAAATATTACTTAAATTAATATGAAAAGCCACCGCATTTGGGTTTTGTTGGAGTGCCATTTCAAAACACAGTTTGGCTTTTGAAAAGTCCTTTAATTTAGCATAGACCAGACCACAGGCTTCTAGGGTCTCTAGGTTTTGAGGGCCTTTGTGGGTGTCAGACACCGTTTGGGAAACCATCGAATTTGTTTGGCCTAGGAACGATGTCTGACCCCCTGTAGGGGCCGGTCCCTGTGCCGGCCCAATCGCCGGTCCCCGTGCCGGTCCAATCGCTGGTTCCTGTGCCAACCCAATCGCCGGCCCAATCAATTCATCGCAGAGCTCTTTGGCCTGTTCAAATTGATTGCTTTGCATGTATTCATAGATTTGTTGCAAGAGAGGTTCATTATTATCCATAAGAGCAAATTGATTAATCCATGCGTTCAATCCATCCGTTCAATCCATCCGTTCAACTCATGCGTTCAATACCTGCGTTTCAATCTAAGTTTTTAGTCCATATTTTCTGAATCTTGCACAACACCTGTCTTATCTTCACCCGAAGATTTAACCGATAAAAGTTCGATTTCAAAAACAAGGGTGGTGTTGGGGCCAATGGCGGGGGGAACCCCATTTTCTCCATAAGCAAGACTGGGAGGAGAATAAATAATCCACTTTGCTCCGGGTTTCATTAATTCTAAGGCTTCTTTCCAAGCCGGGATCACTTTATTAACGGCAAAGATGGCAGGCTGTTTTGTTTTATAAGAGCTCTCAAACTCTTGTCCATTAATAAACGTGCCGCGATAGTTAACGGTCACATAATCGGTTGCCACGGGTGATTGTCCTTTGCCTTCCTTCAGCACTTTATACTGAAGTCCACTGGGTAATGTTTTCACACCGTGTTTTTTCTTATTAGTCGCTAGAAAGGATTCCCCTTCTTGGAGATTTTTGATCGCAGCCATAGGCTGAGGATTGTCTGCCTGTACAAAGGGTGACAAAGAAAAAAACATGGCCGAAGACAATAAAATTAATGGTTTTAACATTTTTACTAAAAGTACTTTGTGTTGCATTTTAAATAGATTTTTTTTCATAGATTTCTCCTACTTTGACATCCTCACCCACCTAAAGAAGGGCGATTCCCGATGATCAAATCGAGTGGTTCTTGGGCTGAGCCTCTAATGAGTGCTCATATCTCCACAAGCGTTACTTTCCGAGTGCCCCTCGGTAGACCGTTTTGGCATTTAGATTATGCCTTATATCCTCTAGCTAAAGCAAGAGGATATAAGGCATATTATGATAAAATTCACAGCTGGATTCAAAATTCCTTATAGGAATTATAACTCCCAGCAGGATTAATAATTCCATGCTGGTTTAATTTCCTAGGGATTTAAAATTCCATGCTGGCTGCCACCATAAACCCATCCGATCGAGGATAGATCCCAACATTGTATCCGCAATTTGTCTGCATATCAGTATTATAAACCGCGTTGGCGCTTAAAAACGCTAAGCTCCAGCCCAGCAATACTTGAGACGTGTAGTGCGCATCAAAATTGATTCTGGCTAAACCTGGAAACGTTGAAAGAACAAATAAGGCTCCTTTTAAGACAGGGGTTTCAACAATAAATGCAGCATTAATAAATGGAATTGCCCCTGAAAAGGTATGACCACTCACCCCCACGCTGTATTTGAATGGTTGCCATTTGGAGGGTTGATTTTTGATAGGACGTCCTGGGCCTAACGTTTTGGCTAAAACAAGCTGTGGAATGGTTCCAACAATAATGGTTCGTAAACTACGATAGCCCCAGAGATAAATCTTGTTGGCATAGATGGAATTTTCGCGCCAACTTCCAAAGCCCATACAAACGAGATAGAGCGGAACGTAGTGATAAGAGTAACCTCCAATCACATTAAAGGGTTGAAAAAAACGATCGGAGCGGGTACTTCGAATTTCCTGTTGCCAATTATCGCGAATGGTTTTATCGAGTCCAGAATTCGCCAGAATTCCCGCTGCAACAAAGTAATTACCAAACCAAAGGGCATTATCTTCACTGAAGAAGTTACAATAATCTCGTTTTATATCGTTCCAATAGCGATCGATAGAGTCACAGTAGGGGATCCCGCGATTGCAGGGTTCACAACTTGGGGCAGGAGTGGAATAGGGGTATGTAGCGCCGGAATAGGGATAAGCACAATGAGAAGAGGCGTAAACTGGAAAGACAATGAGTGACCATAAGCTAGACAACATTAAAACAAAACCGACAACAAAGTTCTTTAACTGCATTTTATATTCCTATAACATCTAATAACAGAACAACACAGATCAATAACAGCAACAGAGTGACAATAGTCAATATCAGGTTCAAGACCAATATTTAGGTTCAACACCAACATTATGTTTTAGAATGGACTATATTGCAGAAAGAGTCAAAAGGTAATGTGTCTAACTGTGTTTTTTGCGAAGTATTAATATTGAATCATTCTGAACGCGTCAGCCGTTCCGGATCCAGCAATCGTTTCAATTCTTCTTCTGGTAAATCGGTCATTTCCTTCGCTACGTCTAAAATTGAACGTTTTTCTTGATAGGCTCGTTTTGCGATTAATGCCCCTTTTTCATAACCAATGATGGGATTTAAAGCCGTCACTAAAATAGGATTTTGCCATAATGAATGCTTAATGCGATCTTCGTTGACAATAAACCCTGCAATGGCCTTATCAGCCAACACTCGTGCACTGTTGCTTAAGAGCTTTAGACTATGAAGAATGTTATAGGCAATCACGGGTAACATAGTGTTCAACTGAAAATTGCTTGAAAGTCCACCGAGAGTAATCGTTGTATCATTACCAATAATTTGTACGGCAGCACCGCACACCGCTTCTGGAATCACTGGGTTAACCTTGCCAGGCATGATACTACTGCCCGCTTGAATGGCTGGCAATGAAATTTCACCAATTCCTGCCAATGGCCCGCTATTCATTAAACGCAAATCATTTGAAATTTTCATTAGACTCACAGCCAACACTTTAAGTTGTCCAGACAGTTCGACAACAGCGTCCTGCGAGCTTAAACCTTCAAAATAATTGGCTTGAGGTTTAAGTGGAATAAGGGTGTGTTCCGCCAACAAAACAATGGCTCGTTTGGCAAAATCGGGAGGCGCATTCACCCCAGTGCCAACGGCAGTCCCTCCTAAGGCAAGGGCGTGCAATCTAGGCAATGTATTTTCGATTCGCTGTATGCCATGGCGAATTTGAGTTGCCCAACCACTTAATTCTTGTCCAAAGGTGATGGGCATGGCGTCCATAAGATGAGTGCGTCCGGTTTTGGTAATGTTGTTTAAGTCTTGCGAACGCCTTTCGATGGTTTCTGCCAGATGTCGTAAGGCCGGTAGCAGCTGTTGATGAATTTCAATACAACAACTTAAGTGAATAGTAGTGGGGATGACATCATTAGAACTTTGACTCATATTGACGTGATCGTTGGGATGAATCGAAAGCCCACTTCGAAGACTGGCCAACTTAGCTATAACCTCATTGGCATTCATATTTGAACTGGTCCCCGAACCCGTTTGAAAGACATCCACTAGGAAATGATCATCGTATTGACCTTCCGCCACACTGTCGGCTGCGTCCATAATGGCTTTAGCAATATTGAGATCTAACTTTTTAAGGTCCAGGTTAGCTTTGGCGCAGGCGCCTTTGATCATCCCTAATGCATGAATAAAGGACCGGGGTAACTTTAAACCGCTGATGGGGAAATTTTGAATGGCGCGCAAGGTATTGATTCCATACAGTGCGTCTTGGGGGATCTCGACTTCACCGAAACTGTCTTTTTCGATATGCGATTTGTTTTTTTCCAAGAGAGCAGATCCTTAAACGAAAACTCCGGATTTTAACCAAGTCTAAGTATAGCCCGGGGACTACATATAAAGTATATATTATATATTAAAGAGGTCAAATCTATCTATCATTGTTTCTCCAAATATTGTTTGTTCAAATAATTATTCAAATATTGTTTGTGCAATAAGTTTTTTCAGATTTATTTTGTCTATTTTTCAATCTGTTCACTTCTGTTCACTTCTGTTTACTTATGTTCATTACAAAAAAATGCTTGTCTCTAGTCTCGGTCTGACACCATCAAATTCTTGTTTTGATTTAATTATAAATAAGATAGAGTAATATTTTGGATCCTCATGCTGTCGTAAATTATTTGTTAGGAATGTTATGGAAACCATCAAGTTTAAAAAGAAATGTCGCCAAAAGAATAAGGAAACGATGAATAATTTTAGCAACGATAGACATGCGAAGAAAGAATTTGATGCGCCATGGAAACGAATTTTGGATAGGTATTTTAAGGATTTTATTGCTTATTGTTGGCCCGAGCAATACTCAAAAATTGATTGGGAGAAAGGTTATAAAATGCTTGATAAAGAGCTAAGCAAAATTGCAGTAAATGCAGCAATCAAAAACAGAATTGTTGATAAATTATTTGAAGTGTATTTAAAGGATGGTGAACAAGTTAATATATTAATCCATTTGGAAGTTCAAGGAGACAGGAAAGCAGATTTTGAGGATCGAATGTTTACTTATAGATATCGTTTACGGGATTTATATCGAAAACCCATTGCAAGCTTAGCCATATTAATAGACGACGATCCTCGTTGGAGGCCATATGCCTATCGCGAACACTTCTGGGGCACTTCGATAGAAATGCATTTTCCAATAATAAAGTTAATTGACTACAAAAATCATATTGCAGAATTAGAAACTTCAACAAATCGATTTGCTGCCGTGATACTGGCTCAATTAGCAGCCTTGGACGAACAACCTAATGATGCTAAACTGGTTAGCAAGGTTAAATTAATCAAATGGTTATACCGTAAAGGATGGGAAAAAGAGGATGTTTTGACAATACTTATCTTCATTGATTGGGTTTTTTCATTACCAGAACCATTTGAGTCGAAGTGTCGAGAAGAAATTGAGGTTTTTGAGGAGGAGCTACGCGTGGAATACATAACGAGTTTTGAGCGCCATGGTATTGAAAAGGGTATTAAACAAGGAATTGATCTGGGAATAGTACAAGGAATTGAGCAAGGTATAGAGCAAGGTATAGAGCAAGGTATAGAGCAAGGTGTTAAAATGGGCGAGGGAGCACTTTTACTGCGTCTATTGCAATGCAAATTTAAACAAGTACCCGATGTGTACCGTCATAAATTAGAAAAAGCAGACACAGAGACTTTGCTTGTTTGGGGAGAGAGAGTATTAATTAGTGAAAATCTGGAAGAAGTATTTAATGGCTAGGTGATCACCATTGTTGTTAAAGGATAGACCATCTTTGAATTGGCTGGGATTAAGCCTGGCATTTTGTGAATAGTCATTGAAATTTAATGATTTTAATGGCGTATAAAGGCGTATAAATCAGTTGCTTTCGTTATTGCAATAAGGCATAATTTAGTTTTTAAATAATAAAATCAGATATTTGAACTGTAAATGTATACAATATGAGGTTACTTATGGGCTTAGACGCAAAACAACGTATTGATTTAGCGAGAAGCAGTCTTGAAAAATCTAGAGTTTTTCAAGAAGCACCATCACTTGATGCCCCAGCGCGAGTTGTCGAGAGAGGCATTGTATTTTCCTTAGACGCCAAAGAACGTCCCATCAAAGAACTTGGCACAGTCTATCGCGATAATTCCGATCCTAATTCAGTTGCTTTAGCTGATTTGCAGATAGAGCAAATGAGAAAAAAAGAATTCTCTGCGAAAAAATAAAAGAATAGTGGCTGAGGTAACATTATTAGAACTAGTTTTTAGCAGGGATTGATATGTCTAAAGATCCAGAGTGGGTTAAAAGAAATATCCGTGGTGGTGGTCGGGGGCGCGGCCGTGGTCGCGGAAACGGGCATTTTTACCACTGGAGGATAGTTCCTAATTCTGTAGGCCCAGGTCCTATAGGCCCGGGTCCTGTAGGCCCAGTCTATGGACAAGAGATGTGCTAGACATGCGAGAGGTAGAAGGTGAAGGAATGCGGCTTCTATGGGAGCCGGGGCAGGCGCAGTAGCAGATGCAACCGCAGGAGCAGTAGCAGATGCAAGCGCAGGTGCAAGCGCGGGAACCGCCGCCGCGGTTGGTGCAACCTCTGGAACGGCTGCTGCCGAGGAACCTCAAAAATTCAGATTACGATAATTGATTGTCTAACTTTCTTAGGCCACCTGTTTGGCTAATTGCCTTAGCATATAATGCAAAATCCCTTCATGCTGATAATACTCCATTTCTTTTGGCGTATCGATGCGCACAATGGCTTTGAAATGCTTTGTTTTTCCTTGATCATCCACCGCTTTAATTTCCACCTGACTTCGGGGCTTAAGATTTTTTAATGACAATGAATACACTTCATGCCCGGTTAATTGCACAGTAGATGCATTTTCATTGGGCAAAAATTGCAAGGGCAATACCCCCATGCCGATAAGATTGGAACGATGAATGCGTTCAAAGGTTTCCGCAATCACCGCACGCACGCCCAACAATCGTGTTCCTTTCGCCGCCCAATCGCGAGACGATCCCGTACCATATTCTTTACCCGCAATAATAATCAAGGGGCAATGTTCTGTTTGATATCGCATGGCGGCATCGAAGAGAGACATTTGTTCGTTAGAGGGCAAATGAAGTGTGACATTGCCTTCGCTGCCTGGAATTAATAAATTCTTAAGACGAATGTTTGCAAAAGTTCCGCGCATCATAACTTCATGGTTGCCGCGTCGTGATCCGTAAGAATTAAATTCTTCCGGAGGCACCCCTAAAGATTGCAAATAAATGCCTGCAGGGCTTTTTTTGGCAATATCGCCTGCAGGAGAAATGTGATCAGTGGTAACTGAATCGCCAAACAATCCTAATACTCGTGCATTGCTAATGTCTGAAATTGGGGGAGGAGTTAATTCCATGCCTTCAAAGAAGGGCGGATGTTTAACATAAGTCGATTTTTCATCCCAATTGAAAAGTTCACCTTTGGGAATATCTAAATTTTGCCATTGTTTGTCGCCGGTAAAAACGGATTTATAACGCGAGGAAAACATGGATCCTTGAATGCAGGAATGCATAAGGGTATGAATTTCTTGACGGCTTGGCCAAATATCTTTTAAGAAAACTGGACGTCCTTGTTTGTCGTTGCCAATCGGTTCATTTGCAAAATCAATGAGTACCGTTCCAGCTAAAGCATAGGCCACAACCAAGGGAGGGGACGCTAAAAAGGAATAGCGAACTTCGGGATGGATCCGTCCTTCAAAATTACGATTACCGGATAGCACCGAAGAAACAGCCAAGTTTCCTGCTTGAATGGCTTGGCTAATGGGTTCGGATAAAGGCCCAGAGTTTCCAATGCAGGTGGTGCAACCATAACCCACTAAATTAAACCCTAAAGCATTTAAGGGGGACGTTAAGTTTGCTTTGTCTAAATAATCGGTGACGACCTGGGATCCGGGCGCAAGGCTGGTTTTTACCCAGGGCTTGGTGGTTAAACCTAAATCCAGGGCCTTTTTAGCCAATAAGCCACTGGCGATCATCACTTCGGGGTTGGAGGTGTTGGTGCAAGAGGTAATGGCGGCAATCACCACGTCGCCATGATTTAATGTATGCGATTGACTGTTTATTGTAATGGTTTGGGGAGAAGCACTTAATTTTTGTTCAGTCATTTGTTGAGTTAACATTGCTTTGGTTTTATTTAAGGGGATGCGATCTTGAGGACGTTTTGGACCGGCAACACAAGGCTCAACAGTATTTAAATCTAAGGTAAGCGTGCTGCTGTATTCCGCTTCACGGGTTGTAGTGTCTTTGGGTGTAGCGCCTTTGGTTGCTGCGTCTTGTGTGGTGATCGATGTTCGGAACATGCCTTGGGCTTTGGCATAGGCTTCCACCAAGGCAATATGCGATTCATCACGCCCCGTCAGTCTTAAATAAGTAAGTGTTTCATTATCAATGGGGAATATGCCACAGGTTGCACCGTATTCGGGTGCCATGTTGGCAATGGTTGCGCGATCGGCAATGGGAAGGTGTTCTAAACCATCGCCAAAGAATTCAACAAATTTGCCAACCACATTGTGTTTACGTAGCATTTCAACGGCGGTTAAGACCAAATCGGTGGCAGTGGTGCCTTCCTTCATTTTGCCTGTGAGTTTAAAACCCACCACTTCTGGAATTAACATGGTGATGGGTTGTCCTAACATGGCGGCTTCAGCTTCAATGCCGCCGACGCCCCAACCTAATACGCCTAAACCATTCACCATGGTGGTGTGTGAATCAGTGCCCACCAGTGTGTCGGGGAAAGCAACAATTTCAGGAGGTTCAGTTGTTTGTGAACCCGAAGTTTTGTTGGATTCTGCAAACACCACTCGGGCCAAGTATTCTAAATTGACTTGATGCACAATTCCTGTGCCTGGGGGAACAACGCGAAAATTTTCAAATGCAGTTTGTCCCCAACGTAAAAAGGCATAACGTTCTTCGTTGCGCACAAATTCTTTTTGCACATTTTTTTCAAAGGCGGTTTGATTGCCGTAATAATCAACCATAACAGAATGATCGATTACCAATTCCACAGGGGACAATGGATTAATTTGGCTTGGTTTTCCTTTTAGTTTTGGCATAGCGGCGCGCATGGTGGCTAAATCTACAACGGCAGGTACCCCTGTAAAGTCCTGTAAAATGACTCGACTGGGCGTAAAGGCAATTTCATCCTCCGAAGGAGTTTTGGCGGACCAATTAATAATGGCTTTTATGTCTTTTTCAGTGACTGTCACGCCATCTTCTTTGCGCAATAAATTTTCAAGTAAAATTTTTAAGGAAAAGGGGAGGCGGTTAATATTATATTCCTTGGGTAGAAGGTTGAAATCGTAGAAGGCATAGGATTTCCCCCCGACCGACAAAGTTGATTTAGTTTTAAAACTATTAAAAGCCATATGCGATGCCTCCTTTCCTTTCTTAGCCGGGGCTTACTACAGACCACCCCCACAGATGTTGCATTGAACAAGGTTATCATATCTTAAAATTCATACCACAATTTTTGTTGGAGTGTCATACGATAATTATTCAATGTAACGTCTGGTTGAATAATTTTTTGTAGTCGCCTAGGTACCAAAAATACGAAGAGGATAAGGGATATTGTTTTGTGAAGAACTCTCGTCTTCGACGAGAGATTCTTCCCGGTAAGGAATACACTATTGGTCCGGTCGGGAACGGGCTCCCTGCCCTTCCGAACCAGGGCCTGACCAAAGGTTCGAATCCCTCAAAAACAATATCCCTTATCCTCTTCTGCGCCCTGCCTAACATTATGAGCCTAGGTAGCGATCTGAGTATAACTTTCTGGTGGGATAGGATTTGATATTTTTTGACAAGGTTTGGGATCACAACATCTGTAGGGGCGGACCCCTGTGTCCGCCCGGGCCTTCGAAACACGATTACGGGTCAATTATGTATATAACCCATTGTTTTGTAATAATATATTATATTATGTATGAAAGTGCATAAAATAAAAATATGTAGATATTGATATATATAAATTATATGTTAGTATTGATATATATTGGGATTAATATTGAGACAGAATAGGGGGTTGGAAAAACATAATGGAAATGATAACAACTTCACCGACTGCGTTAGGTCAGGCGATACGTCGCATACGTAAAGCTAAACATTTAACGCAAGAAGTCGCAGGTAAACCTTTTAGAATTGAGCAAAGAACCGTTTCAACGATTGAACAGGGATTCCCAGGAACGCGGATAGATACTTTATTTAGAATGCTGGCGGCGTTGGATCTGGAAATGGTGATCCGAACTAAAGAACGCCCGCACACTCGGAGTGAGTGGTAATGGGACGAAAATCGAAATCCGGTAATTTATATGTATATATGAATGGCAAATTAGTAGGTATTTTGTCGCGTGAGTCTTATGGAAAATTAAAATTTATTTACGAAAAATCTTGGTTAACTGTTGAAGAATCAAGACCCATTAGTTTGTCCATGCCATTAAGGGAATTACCTTATAGCGGTGAAACGGTATTTAATTTTTTTGACAATCTTTTACCAGACAGTGATTTAATTCGAAAACGAATCCAAGCGCGATTCCATATTAATGAAAATAATTGTTTTGATTTGTTATCAAAGATTGGATCAGATTGTGTAGGAGCCTTACAACTGTTAGAACAGCCCACATTCATTGATATACAAAAAATTGAAGCTGAAAGATTAGATGACAAAAGGATTTCAAAATTATTAAAGGAATACAAAACAGCCCCATTAGGAATGGAAGAAAATTCCAAATTTCGTATTTCAATAGCCGGCGCACAGGAAAAAACTGCGTTGCTTTGGTATAAAGACCAATGGCATTTACCTGTTGGTGCAACTCCAACGACTCATATTATCAAGCTACCCATTGGACACATTGTGCATTCTAATATTGATTTATCCGATAGCTGTGAAAATGAATGGTTGTGTTTAAAGATTTTAAAGGCCTTTGGTTTGCCTGTTAATAATGCTGACATTGTTTTGTTTGAAGATGTAAAAACCTTGGTTGTAGAAAGGTTCGATCGAAAATTATCTCAAGATAAAAATTGGATTATTCGGTTACCTCAGGAAGATTTTTGTCAAGCATTGGGTTTCGCGTCGGCCTTAAAATATGAATCGGACGGTGGTCCAGGCATTTATCAAGTGATGAACGTTTTAAAGGGGGCGTGGAATGCCACGGTGGACAGGGAACAATTTATGAAATCTGTTGTGTTATTTTGGTTTATGGGGGCCATTGACGGACATGCCAAGAATTTTAGTATTATTATTGAACAGGGAGGCAATTATCATCTCACCCCTTTGTATGATGTGATCTCAGCTTTTCCATTTTATTTGCCACAAGATAAAAAATTAAAAATGGCCATGTCAGTCAAAGGAAAATCAAGACATTATGCATGGCGAGAAATCCAAGTTCGACATTGGTTAGAAATGGCAAAACTATGTCAATTTCCAGAGGATAGAATGAAAACTATTTTAGAAGAAATATGCGATAAAATAAACGAGGTGATTGCGTCCGTAGAAAGAATATTAAAGCCAGATTTCCCAGTCGCCACAGCTAGTGCGATTTTTCAGGGTATGCGTCACGTTCGAAATAAATGTTCGATTTGAGTTAGTTATGTTATTTTTCCCTCAAATAAATTTATCCGCTATAACGGATAAAATCAACCTTATCCGTTATAGCGGATAGAAAAAGATTGAAATATTTATAACTATTTGATTTTGTTGGGCTGCACAGGGCAATGTCAACTTGTCACTTGATTGGATCTGACCCTCAATCACCTCCGCTGCACCTGCTCCTGCTGGTGTTGTCGTTGTTGCCCCCGCCGATGCTCCTGCAAAATCTGCAGCAGCTCCAGCTTCTGGAAGATAATGTTCTGCAGACTAAGGTCTGTTGACATTTGCTATCAGACATCAAATTGAACGACACCCCCTGTAAATGTAAAAATGCAATTCAGGGGGTTAGTTCTTCAAAAAATCAATAATATAATTACAATATATTTAGTTGAAGCGTGCACAAGGCGTTAATTTTTTAGCAGGGAGCAGAAGAGAATAAGGGATATTGCTTTTGAGGGATTCGAACCTTTGGTCAGGCTTGGTTCCGCCTACGCGAGACGCTTCGGCGGACTTAGGCGTTGAACCAGCCGTAGCTTTAGCGAAGGCTGGTCGGAAGGGCAGGGAGCCCGTTCCCGCAAAAACAATATCCCCTAATGCTCTTCGTATTTATGAATAAAAAATTTATGAATAAAAAAGAGGACACGTCTATATTTATTTGAAATGCTCGCTAATTTCTTTTGAACGATGTCGTGCAGCTTCAAGGGCTTCCTTGAGTATCTCAGCAATCCCACGAGATTGCAGAACTTGCAAGGCTTTTTCAGTGGTTCCCCCCTTTGATGTCACGCGTTCAATTAAACCCTCAACGGGGATCTCACTTTCCATGGCCATTCGTGCTGCACCCAATGCCGTTTGCAAGGAGAGGATTTTAGTTATTTTGGACGGTAAACCCATTTGTTCGGCACCTTGCTGCAATGCTTTGATAATGTAAAAGAAATACGCAGGACCCGACCCCGAGAGAGCAGTAATAATGTCCATTTCGTGTTCATGATCAACCCAAACGGCAATCCCCACGGCTCGTAAAATAGATTCGGCAAGTTCTTTTTGCTCTTCTGAAACCTTAAGATTAGCGTATAGCCCGGTCGCTCCTGCCCGTAATAAGGCAGGTGTATTGGGCATGGCGCGCACAATGGGCAACTGTTCACCAAACCAGTGGTTTAATTGAGCCGTGGGGATCCCTGCAGCAATTGAAATAATTAAGGGGGTTTTACTTTTTTTGATTTTGGATTGTAAACCTTCGGCGACTGCTTTTATATCATTCGGCTTAACTGCCAAGACAACAACGTTGGCGTTTTCAAAAACAGTTGTGTCGCTGTCGGTCGTATGCACCTTTAATTGGTTCAAATGATTACGCTTTTCAATATTAGGATCGGAAACCCAAATTTGTTTAGGAGAATATGCACTGTTGATAAGTCCGTGGATAAGGCTAGTGGCCATGTTTCCGCCCCCGATGAACCCGAGTATGGAATTGTTCATATTGCTCCCTCCTTTGTATCTGCAAGTCTATACTTAATTAAGGCCTTCGGGTCCTTAACGCGTCTTCAAAGCGGCTTCGTTTAAAGGAATCAAGAGGTTTGGTCTTAAGCCGCCTTCTTAGGGTCGACGCGACTGTATTATTCTACGGTTTAAGTATATATGAAAATAGGAGTCAGTGTGCAAATCACCGAGTTATTAAAGCAAGCCATTAAAAGTAAAGCCTCAGATTTGCACTTATCCACCGGGGTTCCCCCCATCCTGCGCATTGATGGTGATTTGGAAAGGATGGATCTCCCGGAACTTGAAAGTAAGACAGCATTTGAGCTTATCCATGCGGTAATGTCAGAAGATCAAAAGAAACATTACAAAGATCAGTTAGAAATTGATTTTTCATTTGAAATTCCTGAAGTATCAAGATTTCGAGTGAATGCATTTATGCAACGATTGGGGCCTGCCGCTGTATTTAGATGCATTCCCTCAGACGTGGTGACCTTAGAAGAAATTCATGCGCCCGTGATTTTCAAAGAAATTTGCAATACAAATAAAGGTTTGGTATTGGTGACGGGTCCCACTGGGTCAGGGAAAAGTACGACTTTGGCGGCCATGATTGAGTACATTAATAATGATCGCGCTGATCACATTGTTACGATTGAAGATCCCATAGAATTTGTGCATAAAAGTAAAAGAAGCTTGATTAATCAAAGAGAAGTATTTCGGGATACACATGCATTTGAAGTGGCTTTGCGTTCAGCCTTACGAGAAGATCCCGATGTGATCTTAGTGGGGGAAATGAGAGATCTCGAAACCATTCGCTTGGCATTAACCGCGGCTGAAACCGGACATTTAGTCTTTGCAACGGTTCATACTTCCTCAGCGGCCAAAACCATCGATCGGGTGATAGATGTATTCCCTGGAGATGAAAAATCGATGGTGCGTGGGATGTTATCAGAATCATTAAAATCGGTAATTTCTCAGACCTTGGTGAAACGTCTGGATGGGGGGCGAATCGGCGCATTTGAAATTATGCTCTGTACTCCCGCTATACGAAACCTGATTCGTGAAGGGAAGGTTGCTCAGATGTACTCGACCATTCAAACGGGACGGGGAGTTGGCATGCAAACGTTAGATCAGCATCTTCAAGAATTGGCATCGATGAAATTAATTTCACCTCAAGAGGCCAAACGAGTTGCAGAGAGTAAAGAGATTTTTAATCTTAAAGAGGGAAATGTTGCACAAAAATAGGGTATTTTTAAGGACATCGCCTTAAGACATGAAGACCATGACATGTTAATAACAGCACATCAAAAATTAAGACTTAGAAGAACCTCCATGGCTTTATTCGGAGGATTGATTCATACCTTGGTGTGTTTCTTCTTTTGGTATCAAGGGATATTTAGAACCTCATTAGAAAATTTTATCTTACTGTTTTCGGTGTTGTGGATTGTTCACATAACATTTCTGTTTTTAATTATCAGCAATCTCAATTTAAAATTTCGAGATCAGAGTTTAACCATTCCACAATTAGCTTGGTCTGAAATAACGATTATGATATCCATCTATTTTACGAATGAATTGCGTACATTATTGTTGTTATTTACCCTGTTCGGAATTATCTTTGGTGCTTTTCGATTGACGACTAAACAATTATTGGGGATGGCAGTATTTACGGTTGTCTTGTATGTGGGAACAATCGCATTATTATGGTTTACGCACCCAGAATTGATCATTCCATTAAGAGAAGCTGTTATTGCTATCACCTTTAGCTTTGTTATTTTCAGCTTTGTAACCGTGGTTGCAGAATTAAGCATTACCCGCGAACATTTACATAAACAAAGAATGGAATTGGAAAGTTCTTTGTACATTACGCGAAATGATGCAGAAACCGATGAATTAACGGGGTTGAAAAATCGACGTTTTATATTAGAGATTTTGAACCAACAAAGAAGTTTGGTGGAACGACATCGAGATTATTGTTTTTCGCTTGCCTTGTTCGATATTGATCAATTTAAACATATTAACGATACCTTTGGGCATCCGGTTGGGGACAAAGTCTTGCAAACCTTTTCTAAGGTTATCAATGAACATTTGCGTAAAACTGATTATTTTGCTCGAATGGGGGGAGAAGAATTTCTGTTAATTGCCCCGTTTACCCGAAAAGATCAGGTACGGTATCATGCAGAGCGTTTGCGGGAAGCGATTGAAAATACTAATTTTGAACAAATTTTAATGGATTTGAAAATTACGTGTTCGGTTGGAGTTACAAATTATAAATGGCCAGAGCAGGTCGAAGAAACCTTGAATCGAGTGGATAAGGCTTTGTATCTTGCTAAGAACAGTGGAAGAAACCGAATCGAAGAAGAATAGGCAAGTCCGTTCAAATGGGTCTAAATTTTCTATTTTTATCTTCATCCTCTGGCTTAGCGGGTTGAGGGGGTGAAACGGGAGTTGGTTTCAACTTTGATTCTGGCGTTGGTTTTGGTAGGTGTGAGTAAGAGGGCGTTGGAGGTGTTACTTCCTTGCCTAAAGGATTAGCTTGTTTAGTCGTGTGATCAAAACCTGTTTTGGCTCTATTCATCCTCTCATTTAATTCATGTTGTGCTTCTTGATTGGGTTGTTCTATTAGTTTAATTCCAATGCCCGCCTTTGCACATTGTTCTTGTGCGTATCGTGTTAATTCTTCAGGCGTATCAGGTTTTGTTCCCCGCTTAAAAAATGAAGGCGATACTTCTACAGTATCCCATCCACAGGCGAGTGAGCTTTTAACCATTTGATCAATGATTTCTTTATTACAGATTTCGCAGTTTAATCCAGAGTCTTTGGGGTTGGGGGCAACGGTAAGTTGAATGGGGTATTTTATGGCTTGCTTGTCTTCATTTGTTTTTAATTCATAGCATCTTTGGAGTTCGTCGCACAGATACATTTTTCTTTCTAATTTTTTTAGTCTTTCGTTATAGGCTTCCATGTTAGCGAATCTTTCTCTAGGTGAAAGATTCGGATCTGCCTGAATTTTTTTAAGTGCCAGTTTAATTTCATCTGTTTCGTTTTTATAATTGAGTAGTTTATGTTGTAAATAATTTATTTTATTTTCCGAAGTTTGAAATTCAGCCAGTTCTTTCTCGGATAATATTTTTTCTGAAGCAATTTTGTCGAGCCAAGCCTTGGTTAAAATACTAATTTTATTATCGGCTGTTTCAAATGCGATAGGATCTATATTAAGTTCTTTTCGCGATCTATTGAGTAATCTCTTTGCATGATGATTATCTCTTTCTACGACCCTCGAAGTTTTAACGGTTTTAAAAAATATTGGGGTGCCAAAATCGATGATATAATATTCAGCGGGTTCTCCAGGCTGCAATTGAGTATTACTCCTTGCTATAGCAGCTGTGCCGTGTGGCAATTTAGTTTTTACAATTTGGGCTTCGGGCAGCCTCGCTTTTACCGCATCAATATTAAAAGGCATACGAAAACTCTCTAATTACTCTCTTATTGTTTTTAGACGTATTAATGCAAAAGAAGTTTCAAAACGAGGACATGCACGGTGATACACAGTGATACTAGGGTGGAGGGGGATGGAGTTTAGTCGTCAACAGGGAGTTGAGTCATCATAGTAAGGATCGCTAACATTCAAAAATAACTGAACAATTAAAGGCTATAATACATATCAAATTCAACGGGATGTGTAACCGTTAACAATCGTGTAATCTCGGAGCGTTTTAAGGCAATGTAACTGTCAATGAAATCGTCCGTAAACACACCCCCGACGGTTAAAAAATCTCGATCATTATTTAAAGATTCAATAGCGCGATTTAAAGAACTGCATACAGTGGGAATTTTATCTTTTACATCGTGAGGTAAATCGTAAAGATCTTTATCGATGGGATCTCCCGGATGCATTTTTTTACGAATGCCATCGAGCCCTGCCATCATCATAGCCGAGAAAGCAAGATAGGGATTGGTAGCCCCATCGGGAAATCGAACCTCGATGCGGGTGGCTTGTGGGTGAGGAACATAGGGGATGCGGATAGCGGCGGATCGATTGCGTGCTGAATAGGCTAATAAGACAGGTGCTTCAAATCCTGGAACTAAACGCTTATAACTGTTGGTGGTGCTGTTGGTAAAGGCATTGAGTGCGCGGGCATGATGCAAAATTCCGCCAATATAATGAAGCGCAAGTTCGGATAGGCCAGCGTAGGCATTGCCTGAAAAAAGATTTTTTCCTTGTTTGGCTAAGGATTGGTGACAATGCATGCCACTGCCATTATCGCCCACAATGGGCTTTGGCATAAAGGTGGCTGTTTTACCAAAGGTATGTGCGATATTGTGGATCACATATTTTAAAACCTGTAATTCATCGGCCTTGTTCACTAAACTATTAAATTCAGTTGAAACTTCATTTTGATTTCCGGTGGCAACTTCATGATGATGGGCTTCGACTTTTAACCCCAGTTTTTCTAAAGTTATACAAATCGCCGATCGAATGTCTTGGGAAGAATCGACAGGCGGTACCGGAAAATAACCCCCTTTCACTGTTGGGCGATGTCCAATGTTGCCACCATCCATTGCTTTTCCCGTATTCCAGGCAGCTTCAGCGGAATCGATGAGATAATAAGCCCCGTTCATGTTAATATCCCAACGGACGTCGTCCAGGATAAAAAATTCAGGTTCGGGTCCAAAGTAAGCCTTATCGGCAATGCCGGTGGAAATTAAATATTCTTCTGCTCGTTTAGCAAGGGATCGGGGATCGCGATCATAGCCTAACATCGTATTAGGTTCTAAGACATCGCAACGAATGATTAATGTGGTTTCTTCAAAGAAAGGATCTAGGAAACAATTGCTTACATCGGGCATCAGAACCATATCGGATTCACAAATGTCTTTCCAGCCTGCTATGGAAGATCCATCAAACATTTTGCCATGAGTAAAAAACTGTTCATTGACCACGCGCGCAGGAACACTGACATGTTGTTCTTTGCCGCGGGTGTCGGTGAAACGCAAATCCACAAACTTGACGTTATTATCGCGAATGAGTTCTAGAGTTTTAGTGACGTTAGACATAAAATGAGGTCTCCCGCTACAATGAGCTGAATATCCTATAGAAGATATCATATCTTGAGAAAAAATTCAGAATTCATGTAGAGTATAAGTCTCAGGATAGTGATATGACAATTTCTAAATGTATTTCTTTTTCCAAGCGTTGAATGTTTTTAACCGTATGCCCATGAATTCGGCACCAGGCAGGAATGTCATGTAGTACGCCGGGGTCGGTGGCCAACACTAAGAGAGAGTGGTTGGGGGTCAGTGTTCGGATGGCCTGTTGTACACGTATAACCGGTAAAGGACATAATAGCTTACGGACATCAAGAACTGTTTGTTCCATGTCTAAATATACCATTCTTCTAAAATGTCTGTGGGGGGCAAGGGGATAACCTCTAAGGTCCTGGGCTCTTTAGTGGGTTCTTGGATTTGCATCAAAACGGGGGTTTGATTTCCCCCATTCGAAAAGCGAGCTACAATCTTTGCAGCCAGCGTCAAATCTTCGGCTCCCACCTCTCCGTCCAGCAAGGCCAAGGGGCCGGTTTGACTTAAAGATTGTAAATTTGTGAATTGATGGCGATAGCCTTCCAAATAATTATTTTCGCCTTCCTCACGCCCAATGATTAATTTGAAATGTGGCTTCGGGCGCAGATGACGTCCTACTTTTAATAATAAAATATCGTCTAGTTCATATTCTTTACAGCCACGATTTCGCCATAAATCGCTTAATTTATTCGAATAATGTTCATTCGTTAAAAAACAACAGCCTCCGGCAGGCTGAGCGTACTCGGAAAAGCCATAGTCTTTGGCCAAATTGATTTGGGGTTTTCGATTACGCCCGGAAAAATTAAACAGTTGTTCTCGGTTGACCCAGTTTAAACGTTCCGGGAGGGTGGGAGGTAGATTTTTAGCACAGAGAGGACGAAGAAGTCGATCGCTTGCGCCCGATTCTTCTGCCACAATGGGCATCAGATGCTTTCGCTGGGATTTAGGACGTTGTCCCATCACTTCACCGGTAATAATAAAATCGAAATCATTGGCCACCATCCATTCTCGGGCTTTACGAATCATAAAAATTTTACAATCCAAACAAGGGTTTAAATGAGACCCATACCCATATTTTGGATTGATCACAATTTGCTTGTACTCTTCTACGATATCAATAATATGAAGTTTGATGCCCAGTTGTTCTGCCACCCAAAGGGCGTTGTTGCGTTTTTGTTTTTGAGGATCTTTTTTTCGAAGGGCGCTGGTATGGCCCTCGACACAGAAGCCTGTAAAGAAATTTAGACCCTCGACAGGGATCCCTTGAGCTAGAATTGCTTTTGTAGCCAGCATGGAATCGAGCCCGCCTGAAATTAAGGCGACGGCTTTTGGTTTTGAGTTATTCATCCAAAGATTATATCGTATTCGACGTCTAGAAGCTAGAATCCGTTATATTTCAGATATTCTTCAGGTATTCTTAAGGGATCTTTTGGGGTATACTTAGGGCCTCTTTTATTTATTTGTTGTGATTCAGTAAGTTATGGAT
>Ga0207154_1016_pt1 | contig 27951 bp, 23 predicted proteins | sample Alteio_BWMinHeat_28_FD_153576 | JGI IMG/M metagenome (GOLD analysis project Ga0207154, IMG submission 153576) | Enriched cells from forest soil in Barre Woods Harvard Forest LTER site, Petersham, Massachusetts, United States -... | ecosystem: Environmental > Terrestrial > Soil > Temperate forest >... | reverse complement strand
CATATCGTTAGAGTAACAGATTGCCCAAATATGGGCGTTCTTGGGTCTGCGTGAACGGTTACCCGTTAGAATTTTTCGAATGTTTAGTCACTAGGGAGAAATTTAAGACGTAATTAATTAAAATAATTATCCGGCTGCGTGTTTTTCAAATGCAGCAAATCGTTAATCGCCTGTTTAAATTCTTCGAACCGTGGATGGATGATATTTAAGGTACGAGTAGCGATAGCACTTTCCAATTTGTTAGCACATTTTTTTAGGGTAGGAACCCCACAATAACAACAGGCACCGTGAAGGCGATGCACTAGATCTCTTAATTTTTCCCAATCTTTTTCGGCATATGTTTGTTGTATTTGATCTAGATCGTCAGGCAAACTATTAAGAAGTTTTGTTAGTAATTCTTTGGCAAGATCTTTTTTCCCACCGGCTAATTTAATGCCTAAATCCTGATCAAACACTGGAAGGGGGGAACGTGTGACTGACCATTTACGGATAATATTGTATAGGGTTTGTTCGTCGATGGGTTTGGTCATGCAATCGTCGATATTGGCTTTTAACAAAGCTTCTCGTTCGCTAATCAAGGCATGAGCCGTTAGGGCAATTATAGGAACCGGCTTTATATCCTGTTGCTTTTCAAACAGTCGAATGTTTTGGGTGGCTTCGATGCCATTCATCCCAGGCATGCGAATGTCCATGAAAATAATATGATAATCGTTGGGGGCATCGTAATACGCTTGCACGGCAGCTTGTCCGGAAGAAGCTGTTTTGGTGCTGATCCCCAAATCTCGGAGGATGACATCAATTAAATGCAGATTTTCAGGGTTGTCGTCGACCACTAAAATGTTAAGAGGAGAAGTAAACAGAGGTTCATTACTGCTGCTTTGAGAAATGGTTGGAATGAAAGGCGTGCTACGCAGACAATCGACTTCGAATGTAAACCAGAAGGTCGCTCCTTTCCCAAGTTCACTTTCCAGACCAATTTCACCGTTCATTTGTTCGACTAATTTTTTACTGATGACTAGCCCCAAACCAGTGCCAGCAAATTTTTGGTTAATCCCATTTTTAATTTGATGGAAAGCCTGAAAGAGTTCTTGCTGCTCCAGATTAGATAATCCAATACCCGTATCGGTAACGCTGATTCGAATTAAAGCTTTGCCTTGATATTCTCGTTCAAGCATGACTCGTACAATAATACTGCCTTGCTCTGTATATTTTATGGCATTCGTCACCAGATTGGTAAGGACCTGTTTTATTCTTAGTGAATCGGCCATCACATGGGTGGGGAGATCGGAATAAATCATGGGCAGGAGGGCCAAGGATTTGTCGCTGGCATGCGGCATCAGTAGATTTAAACAATCTTCCACACATTCTTGGATGTTCATTGGGATGCGTTCAATGGTTAATTTACCGGCTTCAATTTTTGAAAAATCCAAAATATCGTTAATAATGGATAACAGGGTATTTGAAGATTTAATTAGAACACTTAAGTATTCGCTTTGTTTTACATTAAGGGAGGTCTTTTTAAACAAATTAATAAAGCCCACAATTGCGTTCAGTGGGGTGCGAATTTCATGACTCATGTCGGCCAGGAATTCAGATTTAACTCGACTTGCGGCTTCAGCTACTCGTCGTGCATGATCAAGTTCTAGATTTTGCAATTCAATGGTTTCAAGCGAGGTTCTTAAACTTGCGGTGGCCGTTTTAACTTTATTCTTCAATTCCGTTTGAGCATTCTGCAAGGATTCTGTCATGGCATTAATGCCAGTTTCCAGCGCCTGCAATTCTGGGTAAACACTAGTTCGAATGCGAGTGTTAAGATCCCCTTTACGGATTCGTTCAACGGCTTGAGCAAGCTCAAGAATGGGTCGAGTCACATTGCGGCCCATGTGCAGAGCATGTAAACCACTGATGCTCAACCCCAATAATAAAATCATACCGGTATTGATTAAAATTTGATACTCACTTAAATGGATGGCTGTGCTGTCGAGTTCAACTTTAAGCCAACCAATTCGGGTCTTTTTTTGTTGTAGGTCGGAAGGTAAGTGTTCAACATCCTGTAAAATGGCGATGGGAGTAATCAGTGCTAATGTTGTTGAACTCTGTTGAATGAAACTCCCTTGATTGCGATTTTTAGCAGAAGGAAGCGTAAAGCTAACCGTTGATGTGCCCACTGAAATAAGAGGACTGCCTTCTGCGGTGTAAAAAGCAATACTTTTAAGATCAGGCTCTTTCATGGCCTTATACGCTAAATTTTGTAATAATGTTTTGTTTTGAGTAAAAACGCCATATTCACTGTCTGCAATGAGTTTTAGGGCAATGGTTAAACCTCGTTCACGAAAGTTCTGTTCTAAGTCGTGAATCCTAAGGCTGGTAAAATACGCGGAAAGAAGGAGAGCGATACAGAGCGTTGGCACTAAGGCCAATAAAAATACTTGATGTCGTATGCCCCATTTATTCATAAAGCCTATTCTGCCTGATACAATGAACAGCGGCAAGGGTAAAGTTAACCGGCTGGGGTTAGGAGAATAGCGATAGGAGGATATACAAAAATGACTGCCATTATGGTCTTTGATATCGAAACTGTGCCCGATGTTGAACAGGGTCGAAAACTGTTAAATTTACCAGAAGCCGACGATGATGCCGTTCGAGAGGCGTTAAAGGCCAGGCGGCTTTTGCAAAGTCAGGGAACTTCAGATTTTCTACCCCATTATTTACAAAAAATTGTCGCCATTTCCGTTGTTGTTCGAACTCATGAATGGGTCAAAGTATGGTCTTTAGGGGAGACCTACAGTCTTGAGAAAGAACTTATTGAACGTTTTTTTCAAGGGATTGAACGATTGAAACCAATTTTGGTCTCATGGAATGGGAATGGGTTTGATCTCCCTGTATTACATTATCGTTCTCTTTTACATTCTGTGGTTGCGAATCGTTATTGGGATGTTGGCGATGCTGATCCAGGTTTCAAATGGAATAATTATCTCAGTCGTTTTCATCAACGACATACCGATTTAATGGATGTATTATCGGGATATCAGAACCGAGCATATGCCCCCTTGGATGAGATTGCAAAGATGTTGGGATTTCCTGGTAAAATGGGAATGTCGGGGGCAGAGGTATCGGATCAATTTCAAGCTTCCAATTTGGAGAGCATTCGAAACTATTGCGAAACCGATGTCTTAAACACGTATTTAATTTACCTAAGATTTCAAGTGATTCGTGGCCAATTAACCCCGTTTGAAGAAGGGGAAGAATGTGATCGATTAAAGAGTTATCTTAGAGAAAGTGGCAAACCACATTTATTAGAATTTTTAAATTTATGGTAAAAAAATGGTAAAAAAAAGGCATGATCCGCCCATTCGTTCCGACGGAACCTTCGATCTAAGTAGGTGGATAACTGAAATTGGAGAAAAACATCCACACGATTTGGATTTAATTAAATCTGCCTGCCAATTTGTCGAAGAACACGGTGGTAATACTGAAACCCCTTTAAAATATTCTTGCCAGTATCAAGGTTTGGTAATGGCGGAAATCTTATTTCACTTAGGATTGGATCCCGAAACCTTGGCCGCCGCCATCGTTTATGAAACGTTTCGATATGCAAAAGTTTCAGAAAAAGATATTGCTAAAGCATTGGGAGAAGGCGTTGCGCGTTTGGTATTGGGCGTGGATAGAATGCACTCCTTGCACCATGATGTACAAATTCAGCAAACCGAAAATTTACGACGTTTATTGCTGGCGGTGGTTGAAGACATTCGTGTCGTATTAATAAAATTAGCAGAATACACCTCGGAAATGCGAGCCTCTGTTCATTTGACTGAAGAAATCCGTCGGCAGTATGCCAAAGGTGCGCAAGAAATTTATGCACCTCTGGCAAATCGACTCGGGATTGGTCAAATTAAATGGGAGTTGGAAGATTTGGCCTTTCGCTTTTTAGAGCCCACTGCCTATAAGCAACTTGCAAAATTATTGGATGAACGTCGGGTTGATCGTGAACATTTTATCAGTAAAACCGTCGAGGAGTTAAAAAAAGCGTTAAAAGAACAGCATATTACCGCCAGCGTGAATGGTCGAGCGAAACATATTTATAGCATTTGGAAAAAAATGCAACGTAAAGGAGTGGGCTATCATGAGATTTATGATGTGCATGCCCTACGCGTGATAGTGGATAATGAAAAAGAATGCTATGCCGTCTTAGGCGTAGTTCATGGCTTATGGCATCATATTCCTAAGGAATTTGATGATTACATCGCAAATCCTAAAAATAATGGTTATCGATCATTACACACCGCCGTCATTGGTCCTGAAGGAAAAACCATTGAAATCCAGATCCGCACCAAAAGTATGCATGAACAATCTGAACTGGGAGTAGCAGCACATTGGCGTTATAAAGAAGGGGTAGTTCAAGATGATCGTTATGAAACTAAACTTACAAGCTTAAGACAAATATTAAAATGGCAAGAAGATTGGCTGGGGGACGCAACCTTGGGAGAGGCCTTGCGATCGGAAGTATTTCATGATCGCGTTTATGTATTAACGCCTAAAGGACAAGTGGTGGATCTTCCCGTCGGGGCGACGGTATTGGATTTTGCTTACAATATCCATTCTGAAATTGGACACCGTTGTCGAGGCGCCAAGGTGAATGGGCGGATTGTTCCCTTGAATCATGCACTAAAAAGTGGTGACCACGTTGAAATTATTACTACCAAGGTGGGTGGACCCAGCCGAGATTGGTTAAACCCTCAATTTGGGTATATCACCACGGTTCGAGCAAGAAGCAAAGCACATCATTGGTTTAAACAACAAGATCGAGACAAGAATATTGCGGAGGGTCGAGAAGTATTAGAACGAGAATTACAACGTTTGGGCCTTAGCAATATCAATTTTGAGGCTCTGTGCCACCAATTAAAAGTTAATAAGGTAGAGGATATGTTAGCCGGCATTGGTGCAGGCGATATTCGGTCCAGTCAACTGCTGTCGGGCATTCAGGCAGTGGCTTCGCCACTAACACAGAGATCCATTCCTTTGCGGTCTGCTGTAAGAACCGTTGCTGCACATTCTGCACAAAAATCTCGTGCAGGGGAAATCATTGTTGCCGGAGTTGGAAATTTATTATGTCATATGGCTCGCTGTTGTAAGCCCGCCCCAGGAGATGAAATTATTGGTTATATCGTGGCAGGACGGGGGGTATCGGTTCACCGTAAAGATTGTGTGAATATTTTGCAGGCAAAAGAGAGTCAACAGTCTCGATTAATTCAAGTCGAGTGGGGTTTTGAGACCCATAATCTTTATTCGGTCGATATTGTTGTGTTCGCTTACGATCGCCAAGGATTGTTGCGTGATATTTCAGCGGTTTTAGCCAGTGAAGAGGTGAATGTGGTTTCAGTTCATGGTTCAATTAATAAGGATAAGAATATTAATATGATTACGTTATCTTTAGAAATTACCGGTATTGAAACCTTAAGTAAAATATTTCGGCGGTTGCAAGAATTACCCAATATTATTGAAGTCAAACGCCAAGAAAGTAATAAATAATGATAGGCTAGCAGCACATTGACCTGCAAACACTCACATTTGGGTATTACAACCCCGACACTTCATCCGGCGAAAACATAAAAGGATCCACCTTATGCTTTTTATAAAATGTTTGAATAGCGGTGACCACATCCTCCGGCTCGTTCACAATTTGCGCAAGCTTAATATCTTTTTGATCAATCATATCTTCAGGAACTAAGGTTTCTTGGAACCATTGCAGCAGTCCTCTCCAAAAATATTCTTTAACCAAAATGACGGGAATGCGACGAGTTTTCCCCGTTTGGATGAGCGCTAAGATCTCTGCCATTTCATCTAAAGTCCCAAATCCTCCTGGTAAGACGACATAGGCTGCTGCGTATTTGACAAACATCACCTTTCGAGTAAAAAAATGACGAAATCGCAGAGAGATATCTTGATATTCATTCGAGATTTCATGGTCCGGCAATTCAATATTTAATCCCACACTTAACGAGCTGCCTTTATAGGCGCCCTTGTTGGCGGCTTCCATAATGCCTGGGCCGCCACCTGTCACCACAGAGTAGCCTGCATTTGAAAGTCGTTCCCCTACTTCTTCAGCCAGGGTGTAAAATTTTGTGCCGGGTTTTGCTCGAGCCGAACCAAAGATACTGACGGAGGGCTTGATATGGATCAATCGCTCGTACCCTTCAACGAATTCAGCCATGACTTGAAATATTTTCCAGGATTCACGTGACAGCAGTGAATCGTTCACACTGGGTGTGACGGGGCGGGTATCATTGGGGGATTTGCGCATACCTGAACTCCTACGAGCTAGATAACGGCTGGGAAATAAAAAACTGAAGGATGGGAGTGATGGGGTTAAGTCTTCAAATTTCAAATTTTTGTTATGAAATACAATTTACTATCTCCACTTACTGCTCCATAAATTTGAAATTTGAAGACATGACCCCATCATTCCCCCAAAAGGAGTATGCTCACGGATTGTTCTGGCCAAATACATTGTGAATTGTTATACTGCGACTTTATTTATTAGACCGTATAACTGGAGCCAAAGAATGCGGATTATTTTGTTAGGCCCGCCTGGTGCAGGAAAGGGAACCCAAGCTTCCTTTATATGTGAAAACTTTGGGATCCCAAAAATATCGACGGGCGACATGCTTCGAGAAGTCATTGCCTCTGCTGATCCCATAGGTCAAAAACTCAATGCAATTATGAAAGCGGGGGATCTTGTTCCGGACGAACTCATTTTAGAAATTATAAAGGTTCGTTTGAACAAACCGGATTGCATTAACGGTTATTTGTTAGATGGTTTTCCACGTACGATTGCTCAGGCCCAAGCCTTAGAAAAGTTAGGAATTTTGTTTGATGCTGTCATCGAAGTGGATGTTCCAACAGAAGAAATTGTGAGTCGATTGGCAGGGCGACGACAACATATAAAATCTGGTAGAGTTTATCATGTGCTTTATAACCCACCCAAGGTTTCTGATAGGGATGATGTTACTGGGGAGCCATTAACTCAAAGAAATGACGATCAAGAGCATATTATCCGTAAACGCTTAGAGGTGTATCATCAACAAACAGAACCCTTGGTCGAATGGTATAAAAGTCGTCCTAATCTCTGCCATTTTATTCATATTTCAGGTGAGAGTCACAACATTCAAGCCATCCGAGAACGGATTCAAGGAGAATTGTTACGTTTAAAAGGAAAATCGGAAATAATGTAGGGGTCGGCCCCCGTGCCGACCCAAATAATGTAGGGGTCGGTCCCCGTGCCGACCCAGGTAGAGCTGTCTGACATCTCTGCTTCTTACTACACAATTGATATCAAACAAAACCCAAACAACACCCAAATGAAAAGGAGGTCAACTTCAGATGGCAACCCTTAATTTAACGAAAGAAAATTTCGACTCAACCATTAACGCCCATCCTATGGTATTGGTTGATTTTTGGGCGCAATGGTGTGGACCTTGCCGTGTATTTGGTGAAACCTACAAAGCTGTTTCTGAAAAATTTCCAGACATAGTGTTTGGTAAAGTGAATGTTGAGGAAGAAATTGAACTTGCCGAAGATTTTAATGTTAAATCCATTCCTATGCTTATGATCTTTCGAGGAGAAATTGCTGTCTTTGCCGAAGCTGGGGCGCTTTCGAGCGCAGCCCTCATTGATGTTATTCATAGGGCTCAAGCCCTTAATTTAGAAGAAATAAAGAAATCTATCCAACAATCCAACCAACCTACCCAATCCTCCCAACAAAGCCAACCTTCCAAAGAATCGGGTTCTTAAATTTGACTTCCAATAATTTGAGTTCCAATATCTTGGGCTCCAATAATCGGAGTTCCAATAATTTCAAAGACGCGACCGCGGTCCTATTAGTGAATTTGGGCACTCCTCAAGACCCAACATTCTTTGCGGTACGTAAATTTTTAAGACAATTTTTATGGGACCCACGTGTTGTTGAAATACCCCGGCTGCTCTGGTGGCTTATCTTGCAGGGCATCGTACTCCCTTTCCGAACCCCTCGATTGGTGAAATTATATCGTCAAATTTGGACAAGGGACGGTTCGCCTTTGCAGGTGTTCACAGAGCGACTGGCCAATAAGGTTGCCGAACATTTTTCGAAAAGAGTAACGTCTGAAATTTCAGTCTTTTATGCGATGACCTACGGAACTCCAACGGTTAAACACGCATTAAAGCAAATAGAAGGACTACGGGTGGCTCGATTGATTGTGGTCCCACTCTTCCCCCAATATTCAGCAACGACCACCGGAGCGGTGTTTGACAAACTGGTTGATCAATTAAAATCTCAACGATATATTCCTTCCATCCACTTTGTGAATGACTATGCCGGCGAGGAAAATTATCTTCAGGCCTTGGCTCAATCCATTACCCAGACTTGGCGGGCGCATGGGCGTTCGGAACGGTTACTCTTTTCATTCCATGGCATCCCACTTCGTAATGAACAATTGGGCGATCCTTACCCCGAGCGTTGCAAACACGTTGCTTCACGCGTGGCGGAAATATTAAATATTCCTGAAAATTTCTGGGATTTTTCATTTCAATCTCGATTTGGTTTTAGCCCCTGGCGGGGACCGAATACCGAGGAACGTTTGTTGAAGTGGGCAGGTGAGGGAGTAAAATCGGTGTCCGTCATTAGCCCTTCGTTTGCGGTGGACTGTCTTGAGACCTTGGAAGAATTGGACATTAAAAACCGAAAATGCTTCCTAAATGCAGGCGGAGAATGTTACCATTACATTCCGGCGTTGAATGATACAAGCAATCATACCCAGGTTCTTACCTCGCTCATTGAAAATTTTTTTAAAAAAAATATTGAATGATTGTACTAAGACCATATTTGTGCTATGTTTGTATTGTCCGATTGTTATTGTAAGCCATAGGAGATCGAAAATGGCCAAAGTCAAAAGAGCAGTAAAGAGAAAAACAGCGAAAGCTGTTTCGTCCAAAACAGGAAGTGCTAAGCCAAAGAAAACGGCTAAGAAACGCACAACCGCCAAGAAGGCTTCAGCAAAAAGAACGAGCGCAAGCCGTGCTAAAGCCACAACCAAAAAGACGACCGCTAAACGCAAATCTACTCGCAAAACTGCGAGTAAGGCTAAAGCAGCGGGTACTAAATCTCGTAAGAGAAAGACCGCAGCTAAGGCAAAACCCGCTGGCACCCGTCGTCGTGCCCGCAGTAGACGTAAAGTAGCCGCTGTTAAAGCTGCCGCTTAATATTAGCGTCTATTATCAAAAACGCCGTATTTATCTATATAAATACGGCGTTTTTTTATATTTATTCGATTCAATTGCATTTGAGTATTACCCGAAGTATTACTGGAATATCAACTTACAATAATTTATAATTTCTTTTTTAATAGGTCGCCTGCAGAGATCACCATGAGATTACCCTATGCCATCCCTCTCCAGCTTAAAAATATTAGCCATTGAAACCACCCAAGAGGCCTGCTCTGTCGCCTTAAAAGTTGGGGATACCCTGTTTGAACATACCAACACTTCACCCCGTGAACATGCTCGTTTGTTATTACCCACACTTCATCAATTACTCCAAGAGGCTGAACTCACTGTCCCCGATCTTCAGGTCCTTGCCTTAAGTTGTGGCCCTGGAAGTTTTACGGGGGTACGGATTGGAGCGGCATTCATTCAGGGATTAAGTTTTGGTTTGGGTAAGCCGGTGGTGTTGGTCTCGACCCTTCGCGCAGCTGCTCAAGCCGCCTACCGCATCAATAACACACCCCATGTGTTTGCAACACTGGATGCTCGAATGAATGAAATTTATTGGGGGCTTTATGCCGTCGATGAAAACGGGATTATGCAATCACAATCAAAAGAAAGTGTTCAAAATCCAAACGAGATCCCAAATGAAATGATGTTATCAGAAGGACTGTTATCGCAAGGTTCCTGGGTTAAGAGTTCGGTGTTGCCCTTGGCCCAAGATGTGGCGAAGATCGCTGCCGCTGAATATATGCTGGGACACGTTGTTTATTCCGAGGGTGTGCAGCCGGTGTATCTGAGGAATGAGGTTGTGAAAAAATAGTAAGCGGTGGAGGTGGGAGTTAATGTTAAAATAATTTTTCCACGTGAACATTTGCCTAGATTGCTCGATGACGTTGTTTATCTACCCGCGAGTCTTGCACCCTGTTTCGGAGAAGTTACTGGGGTAAGTAAAGGGGTTGACGAGCCAGATCCAAACCCACTACCTGAATTGTGAGCCTCAGGAAAATGGGCTCTAACATGCCGGCTAGCAAAACTAACCACTTCAGGTGAAGATGAACCACCAGTCAAATCAGCCCTCAATAAATCATCAGTCAATGTGGGTGAATTGGGAGGGGCGACTCGGGTAACTCCCCTTGCCGCAGAAGATAAAAGTAAATGTTGTTCTGCGGGTCCTGGTCTTGTGCTTTCATCATAATCTCTTCGAGTCTTAACCTCTTCGGCACTTGCAGCAGCAGCGGCGACACCTGAACCTGCAGCGGCCGCAGCAGTATCAACCTTGGGAGCGGCTGGCATAGCTACAGCCGCAGAAACAGCTGCAGTAGCCCCAACACCTTGTGGAGCGGAAGAACTTGATGGTGCATTGTCTTGCCGTTGGTATCTATCGTATATCGAAATAATTTCTTTCGATGTAGCTTCAATTGTTACCAAAGTTTGGATGATCTGCAGTTTAAGGGTTTCACATTGGGTATTATCTGTACTTTCTATAATAGCTTTAAGTAAGGTTATTGCTAGTGTGTGAAAGTCCTCTAATTGGGACTTACGCAGCATTAAAGATTTAAATATTGGAGCTTGTATCAATGCCAACGCTGGAAGAAAATCAAGAAAAGCACGCGCTTTATCAAAGCGAATTCTGGTTTTTTCCACCCGCTGATGTAGTTCAGAGATCGCTTTTAATTTAAATGCTAACAATTTAACATCAATAGGCGTATTACACAAAGATGGTAGTGCTGTAGTTACTTTAGGATCAACTTTACAAATCAACATATCCGATTTTGAAAAGCCAGGTTGCCGTATAAATTGAATTCCATATTTTTTAAGAAATTCGTCATATTCGTTAAAAAAATCACTCATAAATCCTCCAGTTCGTTCAATAGTAATTCTAGAGTTAGAATATCATAATTTGAGGTACTTGAATACAGTAATACTACTTAGGATGAGGCTTAGAATGTAGTGTAATAGCACAGACTACGTTAAGGTTTATTCATCCCAAAATTTATTAAAATAATCGCTTAATGATGACTTCATATAAGTCGGATAAGTTGTTTAACTCATTAATGCTAACACATTCATTGACTCGATGAATGGTTGAATTGAGCGGCCCTATTTCGACAACTTCACCACCCATGGGGGCAATGAAACGGGCATCGGATATTCCACCATCGGTGGAAAGTTCAGGGTCAATGTTAAATCGTTCTTTAATAATACTTTGGCAAACGTTTAATAATTTTCCTTGTGAAGTTAAGAACGGAATGCCGGACACATCCCAGTGAAGATCATATTGAACTTCAGCGTTTTCAAAAATTTGTTGAACTTCCTTTTGCAAGGTTTCGGGAGAATGTTCTGGCGAAAAACGAAAGTTAAACCAACATTCCAATATTCCTGGAATGACATTGCCGGCCCCAGTGCCCGCATTTAAATTTGATATTTGAAAAGAGGTAGGAGGAAAATGTTCATTGCCGTTGTCCCACAATTTGGTGATCAATTCTTGTAAAGGACTTAAGGCAAGGTGAATGGGATTGGCAGAATTGGGATGGGCAATATGGCTTTGAATTCCGTGTATTTTTAGGGTTCCGGACATAGATCCGCGACGACCAATTTTAATATTATCTCCCAATGTTTTGCGAGTGCTGGGTTCTCCTACAATGCAATAATCAAGTTTAATATTGTTATTAATTAAGTATTCAATGACTTTTTTAGTTCCATCGTGAGCAGGCCCTTCTTCATCGCTGGTTAATAACATGGCTAATCGACAAGGGAGAGGAGGGAGGTTGTTAGCAGGGTCTAATAATCTTTCATATGCGGTTACCATGGCTGCAATGCTGCCTTTCATGTCGGCAGCTCCACGACCATACAAAAATCCGTCTTTAATGGTTGGGGTGAAAGGGGGGGTATGCCATCCGGATATATTTCCGGCGGGAACAACATCGGTGTGGCCTGCAAATGCAAAAATGGGGAGGTTAGATTTTTTTAATTTATTGGTTTCATGATACTGGTTTTGTTCAGCTGGATCATGGATCGCCCAAAGGTTTTGAGTATTGCCAAAGGGCAGGTGATGAATGGTAAATCCTAACTTTTCTAGGCGTTGTGCTATCAGTTCCTGACAGCCTTCGTCCTTGGGGGTCACGGAGGGGCGTTGAACTAATTCTTGAGTTAATTCAATGGTGGGAGTCGCTTGACTAGTTGAAATGCTTGATTGTACTGAAGTTTTCATGCTACTGTAACCCTCACCCAGAATTGCCTTGGCTTTAATTTATAGGTATTTTAGCAAAAATAGGGGTTTTGGGCAATCATCCATCTTCCTTTCGTGGATAGCTTACGAGGTTAATATGCAGAGATTAAAAAACATTAGGAATCGAATCAGCTTTCACGCTTTAAACCTTCATAAGTTTAAAAAACGTAAAATCCTTTGGCTGGCATTAGGTGCATTAATTATCCTTTTCTTGATATCACGTAGTTTATATCAAATTGTCAGTGATCCAAAACAACCTAAGCGTGTTGAAGTCCTTTCCATTCAAACGATACAAGTGAAAGAAGTCGCCATGCCTATGACCGTGCAAACCGTGGGTTCCTTACTCCCCGTTCGAGAAGCACGATTGACCGCCGGGGGCCCGGGAAAAGTGGAACGAGTTTTAGTGGAATCGGGATCTTGGGTAAAAGAAGGAACGCGGCTACTTTCCATTATTGGCGGTCCGGAAGTGATAGCTCCTTTTGATGGGTATATTACCGATTGGAAAGTGAAGGCTGGTGAAAACGTGGCTTCGGGTGCAGAGCTGGTTAATATCGTCGATACAGAATTATTGTCCTTGCATTATCGAATTCCCGAGCAAAAGGCGCCTAAATTAGATATCGGACAAGAAGTATTTCTTAAGGTTCGTGCTTATCCGAATAAAGAATTTAAAGGCATCGTCACCTATATTTCTCCTATTATCGATCGTAAAACTCACACCCTGATGTTGCATGCCAATGTTAAAAATCCGGATCAAGATCTCTGGCCTGGGATGTTTGCCCATGTTCGTCAACACTTAGAAGTTGAACCGAAAGCTTTGGTGGTCCCTGAATCTTCATTAATACTTACCTTGGAAGGGTATGAATTGTTGGTGGTGGAACAAGGGAAATTAACTCGAAGACCCGTGGTGGTCGGAAATCGATATCAAAACAGAGCCCAGATCATATCGGGTGTAAAGCTGGATGAATCGGTACTGTTAACTCGAAGTGAAGCAACTAAAGAGGGGACTTCTGTTGTTGCTAAAGATTGGACTGGGGATTGGTAATGGGTATTTTTCAAGCCTTTATTAATCGTCCGGTTATGGCCACGGCGGTCAATTTGGTATTATTGATTATTGGTTTAGTTGCTTTTAATCATCTGGAACTAAGACATACCTCATCAAGTGCACGGAATGAATTCTCGATCACTACCCATTTTCCTGGGGCCAATAATATTACAGTTGAACAACGTATTACCAAAACTTTGGAAGATGTTTTATCGGGATTGGACGGAATTAAAAGTCTCTCTTCTGACAGCAGCGATGGTCAAAGTCAAATTCATATTAAGTTCAAAAAAACTATAAATCCTAACGTGGCGGTTGGTGAATTACGCGATCGAGTTTTTGGTGCGGTCTCCAGTTTGCCTGAAAATATTAAACGTCCTGAAATTCTTGAAGTCGCTGAAAATAGCAAACCACTTATGTATATGATGTTTGAGGATAATACCCGCAGCGTGGCCTCATTGTCTGATTATATTCGTCGAGTGGTGGAAGATCGTTTACGCTTGGTGGAAGGCGTAGCCAAGGTAGAATTTATGGGGGATAAATTCTATCAGGTTTCGATCTTAATTGATCCTGCGCGGTTAGCCGAGCATCATGTTACTGTAAAAGAGGTTGTTGATGTCCTGCGACGTGAAAAGTCATTTGCTTCGGGGGGTGAAATCGAAAAAGAAAGTGGGAAAAAAACCGTGGTGTTAACGGCCGCCGTCCAAGTTCCAAGCGAATTTGCAGAAATAACCATAAAAACCACACCGGAAGGACGAATTCGAATTGGAGATGTGGCAGAAATTGCCGTGACAGAACGTCCTTCTTTTTTAAGAATGCGAGTGGATGGTCGATATATTGTGGGGTTGCAGATTTATGGAAAACCACAAGCCAATCCTTTGCAGGTATCAAAACGATTAAATTCCTTTGTAAACGATTTAAATCATTCACTACCCCCTTCCATGAAGGCCAGTATTACATTTGATGCAACAAAACCCTTTGAAGCGTCGATATCGGCGATCCAACATACGCTTTGGGAAGCCATCATTTTAGTGGGCATTATTGTAACCCTTTCATTGGCTTCGATTCGAGCCGCACTTTTTCCGATGATTACGGTGCCCTTATGTTTAATAGGATCGTTTGCGCTGATGTGGTTGTTTGGTTTTAGTGTAAACCCCATTACTTTACTTGCCTTAGTGTTGGCGGTAGGATTAGTGGTAGATGATGCCATCGTAGTGGTTGAAAATATTCATCACCACATGGAATCTGGTCTTACTCCGCTTCAAGCAGCGCGTGCGGGGATGAAAGAAATTACTTTTGCAGTGATTGTGATGACATTAACGCTTGCAGCCGTGTATATGCCGGTAGCTTTTCAAACCGACGATTCAGCTGTAATGTTTAAAGAATTTGCCTGGACCTTGGCAGGAAGTGTAATTATATCAGGATTTGTGGCGCTTACGCTGACACCTGCCTTATGTGGTCAATTTTTAAAGCATGGGAAGCGTATGAGCGCCTGGGATAGGTTGACAGAGGTGTATCGTCGCTCATTGTCGAAATCTCTGGCTCATCCTCGTTTGGTCTGTACGTTTGCCATCATTATTGCATTATTAGGGGTATGGGGGTTTTTACGTCTGCCTTCAGAATTAATGCCCATCGAAGATGAAGATTACATTTCAGGTAATTTCGATTTTGAAAATGCCTTGCCAGAATCGGTACGTTTGGGTTGGCTTACCGAAGTTGAAAAAATATTTGCGTCCATTCCTGAACGAGATCGAATTTTTACGGGGGATTGGCAGCAGCGTTGGTTGTGGTGGGGATTAGCGTTAAAACCCAGCTTGGATCGGGATCGGGGAATACAGAAAATTACTAAGGAGTTACAAGAAAAACTTAATGGGGTTGTAGGTCCAAAAGTGTCTGCTCAAATTGGAGAAGGAACCGGGGTAGATGGGGACGATTCGCTTAAAGTGATCATTCAATATTCAGCAGATTATAAAGAGGTGGTGAATTTAGTAAAAGCTATTATTGAAGAAGCCTCGCAACTGCCTCAATTCCAACGTTTGGTGAGTGATTCTGCCTGGGAAATTTCTCGATTGAAAGTGGATGTCGATCGAGCCTTTGCGGATGAAATGGGGGTCAGCGCCGAAGCCATTGAAGACACCTTATACACGTTTCTATCGGGTCGTAAAGCTAACACCTTTAGTTTCCATGGGTTTGATTACGACGTTCAGGTTCAAGCCGCTTTGGAGCATCGTTCTGAATGGAACACGATGGATCAATTTTTTGTGGCAGGCAGTGAAAACCAATTAATTCCCTTAGGGAGTTTTGTGACGCTGAAAGAAGTGAATGAACCGAATATGATCAAGCATTTTGAACGAATGCGGGGGGCAGTGATTAATGTCACATTAAAACCAGACACTTCATTAGAGCAGGCCATGCAGGTTCTTGAACCCGTTATTTTAAAGCATTTGCCAGCGGATGCGCATTATCGTTTTGGTGGAAAAGCAGAAAAATATCAGGAAGCTCGGAATGCAATGTGGTTAACCTATGCGTTATCGTTGATCTTTATTTATCTAGTACTGACTGCGTTGTTTGAAAGTTTTGTTCATCCTTTTGTAGTGTTATTAACGGTGCCGTTATCGGTGACGGGGGCTATGTGGGCGGTTAATTTAGCGGGTGGAAGCAATAACATTTTTACAGCTATTGGTTTAGTGACTTTGGTGGGGCTGATTACAAAGCATGGGATATTAATTGTTGATTTTGCCAATCGATTAAGAATGGGCGGGATGTCTATTCTAGCTGCGGTAAAGGAAGCCGCGACACGACGTTTAAGGCCTATTTTGATGACGACGTTTGCCATGGTTTTTGGTGCCATTCCCTTATTATACAGTGTAGGTGCCTTTGCTAATGCGCGGTTGCATATTGGGTTAGTGATCATCGGTGGGATGATTTTTGGTACGATTTTTTCATTGTATGTGGTTCCGGTGGCGTATATATTACTAGCTAGGCGGCAGAGTAGCCATTCGCACTGAGTCCGGTCGGCTCTTGGATTTTGCTTGTTTTGCTTGTATGTTTATTTGTTTTGCTCGATCTTGGCATTGAAGTCGGTCGTCTCCAGGATTTGGCTTTTCTCGGACCGCCGTGAACCCGTCCCTGGGGGCTCTGCGAAAACATCCCTGTTTTCGAAGTCCTCGAAAAGCCAAATCCTTCCGCCGACCGATCGTTATCGTGCAGGGTAGGTATTTTCCCATTTTATTTCCATTCGTCCTGCCTCCCTTCACGGTTATCGTGCAGGATAGGTATTTTCCCATTTTTCTAATAAGTTCCTTGGTAATCGTTTAGTTTTTGTCATCTCGAGCCGTTTCGTAATTTGGAAAGACATAAAATATTGAGGAGTTGCTACTCAAGGTGAGTTAATTTATGGTAGCGAGAGATCTCCCTCAATGGAGAACTAGTTTCCAAAGGTTCGGAATGACGAAAAAAATTGATTATGGAAATACGTGACCTGGGAGAAGAGGAAGGGGGTCCGGATTACTTTTGAGGGGTTTCAGGCCGCATGGATGCGGCCGGGAAGCCTACAGGGATGTATTCACGGCGTCCCCGAAAAAGTAATCCGGACCTCCTTCCTCGCGGATTGTGATGATCATCCATGTGAACCTACAGGAAAAAGTAATCCGGACCTCATTCCTCGCGGATTGTGATGATCATCCATGTGAACCTACAGTACGGCTCTTCCCAGCAGGTTCAGCGGTTGTAAAGTGATCAGCAGCGGCAGGAGTTGCTGATGCACCTGCGTGTGCTGCAACGGCAGCGCCTGCCGCGGGACTAAAGGTAAGTACAGATGCAGGGGAATTAGCGGGTGCAGCGGATGCTGCGGCACCAGTGGAAGCTGGTGCGATAGCAGACGCTGGAGCAGGGGCGGCCTTTGCAGCTGCGTCTCTATCTCTTCTCGCTTGATCTTTTCGTACGCGCTCTGCTTCTTTTTGCGCGCTCTCTTCATCTCGTCTCCTCATTTCTCTTGCTTTACATTCACGAAGACTGGGTTGAAGTCTTTCATAAATGGCTTGAAGTTCGTTTGTTCGAGGAACATCAACAGCAGCTTGAACCACACCTGCGGTTACACTTACATTCATCGCAGCTGAGCGTGGGTCAGGGGTTACAGTAGCCGCGGCGGCAGAGGCAGCAGCGATAGCGTCAACGCTGGGGCCAGGAGTTTTATCGGCCTTCGTTTTTTCTTCGTGTCCTCTGTTTAACTCTGCGACAATAGCAGCGGCTGCAGCGGCAGCACTTCCGACGGGGAAGGCACCGGCAGTGGTAGCATTTGGGGTTGTGCTAGCGGGACGCGGTGTTGCGCTAGAAACGCTGGCAATAACCGCACCTACACAGGCAACGGGGGCGAGTTGCTGTTGTCGTTGAACTCTGTCACGCTCAAGATCAAGCGTTTCTGCTAGATTTGCCTGTAATCGAGTCGTTTGGCCAAGCTTTAATAGAACTTTTTGGGCCATCAATTTTAATCCTCCTTGGCCAGGTCCTTTCAGAGATAGTAGAGGAGTCAGGCCTTCCACGACACATTGCTCGCACCCGAATGGAATTTCAATTTTTAAAAAGAGTTGAATAATTTCATTTCTTTGTTCCAAATCATCTTCCTTCAGCAACAAGAACATTGCCTTAATGGCAGGTTCAGCCTCGTGTGAATTCAACCGATATTTAAATATCATGTGTAGAGCAAGCAGAGTTCCTTGATTAATATTCTGTACAGCCCGGGTTTTATCATGCTCGCGATCTTGACGTGCCTCATAAAACCTTTGGAAGTCTGCCAGTCTTCTAGGTTGTTCACTTAAAAAAGTACAGAGTGCAGATTTTAGATATGCAATGCAAGGATCAGGAATGCCGAAATGGCCCAATAATGTTAAAGTACGATTTTGGCCATAGATCCTGAAGGAAGTAATCAGTGCGTTTGTTACTGCAATTGCAGTGGCTTCCTCAATGGATTTTGGTTCAATCTGAGAGAATTTATCTAACAATAAAACTTCTAATTGGTGACCAGCCTTAATAAGCCTGAGGCCAACGTCAGCCATAAACATATTGGAATGGGTTGGTGGGATCTGAAGTCCTTCAACGACACGATGTATCCACGTTGTCCATTCTCCTTCTTCTGTAATATAGGGCAGAAAAGTGTCTAATGTAAACTTGAGGTCCTCAGAGGATAGTTGTTGTTCCCTTAAAAAGTTCTCCACTGCCCAGGATAGGTCATGGGAACTATCAGGGGATTTTTCCTTTAAAGTTGATAATAATACGGCAAAGTAAAGCCTATACTGTTCAGAAGTAAGTCGTAATGAACCCAATGCTTTTAAGTAACCGGCTTGAACCTTTCCTTTTGTTGTCTTAAATTGCTGCCACATTGTTTCAGCAGCTGTTTTTGGGTCAAGTTTTTTAGCGATAAAAGATTCAACATTCCACCATCCTCCAGTCTCAAAAAGTTTATTTACAAATTTAATAAAGTCTGGGGTGTGTTCAGGTTGGATGGGCAATGCTTCAATTATATTTGGAATCCAAGAATTTGAAATGTGTCTTTCCTGTTCAATATGGGGTGTTATGAGCTCTAAAGTGAATTTTATTTCTTCAGAAGATAATCTTCGGTTTTTAAAGCATGCAGTGACTACTTTCGCAAAATCCCGATCGTAGTAGAAAGGGCATACCGATGAAATAAACGCAGGGAGGAACTCTCGATACTGAGCAGAGTCGAGCGGCAAACAGCCCACGACTTTTAGCATTCTTGTTTTATTCCTATCAATGGTTTCGGTTTTGCAGGCCGTCAGCAACCATTCAGATAAGCCCTTGGCTTCGGGAGCAGCAGGATTATCGTGGAATATCGAAATCAAGTCTTGAGCCGCTTGATCTCGATCGGTTTCTTTTGCCTCATCATTTAACACCGTGTCCATAAGTGTTTTTATATCAGCCACCGATTTCTGGGGTTTGGCTTGAGTCATAGATGTTTGCGATAAATGGACTATAAAAGCCTTTTCCAGTTCCCCATGACCCTTGCCATAGTATTCGACGGGTTTTCGTTTTTCTAAAATAACCCCAATTCTTTCTTTCATTTCCTTTAGCTCAGAAGGGGCAGATAATTTAAGCATATGATGCAAGCATGTGAACACACTATGGATTTCACATTTTTCTAGAACAAACAATAGTTCATCGATAACTTCAGATTTTACCGCAGGGTCCCTAGCAAAAAATACTAAATCATCTAATATTTCACTTCTGATTGAATAATGTGGGTAGCTTTCTTGTTTTTTTATTTGTGTAAGAATTCTTGTGGTTATTATTCTTTGGAGTTCTGATGGGATGGAAGTTAAATTCGCTGTAATACCATCAGCCGATATAAGGGACTCTTCTGTCGAATGGTCTGCTATCAATATCATAATATTTTGTAAGACTTCTTTAGGCAAAACATCCGGTTTATTATGATAAAGTTTAACAAAGGCAGACAAGCAACGTAGAGAATCCGATCGGATTCTACTATGTTCAAATTTTGCATCACTATCAGCTTTTTCCTTTGCATCTGTTTCCGGAGTTTTTTTAACTCGATCGCTTTGTGCTTTTGCATCTGCTTGGGATCCTTTTTCAACTCGATCGCTCTTTGCTTTTTCATCTGTCTCGGTAGCGAGTCCCTTTTTTGCATCTCTAATGAGTGCAGCTATAACAGCATCCCTAACCATTTTCTTGTGTGGAGAAGTAAAGGGGAGTTCATCCAATGCTTCAACCAGATTGATTGTATGATCGTTGTGCCAACAGTCTTGGAGGCGCTTGGTAATGAGAGGGATCATTTTATCGAGCACTTCTTTGGAGTTAGCCTCTGTTATTTTGGGGATAATGAGGCGTAAGACTTTGAAGACTTCCTCGAAACGATTCGCATGTTCACGTTCACCAACAAATTCCCCACGAAAGCCGGCTGCGAGGAGTTCGATCACCATCGGAAGTTCATGAGGCAAAGTTATGTTGATTAAAACTTTAAGAGCTTCGATTCGATGGTCTACCTGAGCACGAGCATTGGTGCGAATCGAAGTGCTTTCATCAGCGGGTTGGGCTCGGTTTGCAGGTTTTCTGATCCCCATAATCGTTGCGACCAACACCTCTAAGACCATTTTACGATCGGCGGAGGGTGAAGCAGAAGCCAAGGCAGGAGCAAAATCAGACGCAGAAAGTACATGGGATCTCATAAGGCCAGGCATTTGTTCAATGGCTGTGAGATCGTCGCTGAATTCCAGTTCATCTCCCCCAACACTCATGGCTCCCATTGCGGCAAGAGTTGGTTCATTAAACAAAGTACGAAGGGAATACAATCTTTCAAGAAGTCTTTCTTGTAGTGGTTCTGAAATAGAGACTGAACCAGCTTCGGATTTAACCGCGGGTCTATTCAGGCCCAATCCCTCAAATATTTGCACGATTAAGGTAAATGCAGCGGGAGGAAGGGTTTGCCAGGGAAAGGCGCGCAAGAAAGGATACTGGCGGATTAAACGCTGGATTGTAGATTCTGGTTGAGCGGATCCAGAGGCCGATACCTCATTTGCTTCTCTCCCTGCAACAAAAGTAGCGATGGTAATTTCAAGTTGTAAAAGATTGGTTTTGTCCGTAAATACAAATTCTTTAGAAAGAACTAGTGTTGAGGATGCTTTATCGAGTGAATAAAAACAAATTCGATCGTGTTTGAGGTAAATAACCCCAGAGTGATGTTTCAATAAGTCGCTTTGTTTCGAAATTGCAGTTAAAATATCAGTCGCAGGAACCGAAGGGGTTTCTTTATGATTTCCGTCAGTATCATCGAGGCTGTTTGTTTTTTTAGCTTCTCGATGAGCAACCATTCTATCGATAATGGCAAGTTTTTCTTCTGAAAGTTTAGCCTCTGCAATTCGTTGTCGATAAAGCGCAATAAAGGCAGCCTCAGCCACTTTAGGCTCAGCCCTATGCGCTTCATCGCGAGCTTTGCGAGCAGCCTCGAGCGCATCAATCACAACCCATTTTGTCTGGATTAAATCGTGACGAGTTTTGTCAAAAGCAGCCCATGCTTGTACACTTACTTCATGTCGATTAGCTTCGGGGGCAGCTGTGATAGTATCTACAGCAACCTTTGAAGCGGCTTTTTCATCCTGTTCAAATTTAGCTTCAGCAGCATCGACGGCTTTTTCGGCATCGCTGACCGCTTGTTCGGTGGCTTTAACTCGGGCTTTAGCGGTTGCAAGAAAATCAAGCGGATTTACACCGGCGGGGATAGCAGGAAGATCAGCGGCAGCTGCAGCCGAAAACTGACTGCGAACACTTATTGCTTCAAATAAATCGGAAAATTTAATCAAGGCGTGTGTGCAGTGTTCTACAACCGCTTTGTAATCATCGCCTTGTACTTTCAAATCAGCACTTGATGCAGCTACAGATTCAATGCCAGCCTTAGCGTCTTCTTGATCTTTGTAGTATAAAGCTTGAAAAACACGTAAAGCGTGACTGCTGTGAAAAGCAAATCGTTCAGCATGAAAGTCACCCAAACCCTTGCCGTAGACTAAATCGAACATGGGAGCGAATATCTTAGCGATGCTAAATCCTTCTTTAGACAGGCTTTTAGATAAGAGTTCTGTTTCCCAACACGCCCTAAGGACTTGATGAAACCCCGAGTGTGTCAGATCCCCTCTCTTCCCATTATCAATAGGAAATAATTCTCGATCTAATGCAGAGAGAAGTTCATTAATATGAGCATCTTGACTGTGATTGGGTTTCGATAATTTTAGTTCTTTAAACAAATCTTCTGACAAATCCCTTTCTAAACAGAGCGAAGTAAGATTTAATTTTTTTAAGATGGACAGTATGTTTACGAGATGGGGCTGAGGGCTAATTTCGACGCCCTCTATGCGCGCTACTGGATAATATCGGGATGAATCCTCTGTGCTGGTTACTTGAAAATTACCTTCAGAGGCTTCAACAACAACTAGAATATTATTGGGCATACGATGTTCCTTAGATATAAAATGGTGCAATTCGTCATTGGGCTTGTTGATATTTAAGTAAAAACTATAAGTTATTCAACTTATTTCTCCGTCAATCGAATAAATTCATTTTTTACAGATCAGTTTAAAGATCCATGTTATAGCATACAAAAGTTGTATATTACTCGAAATTATTCTCTCTAACAAGTGCTCTCAAATTGGTTTAAAGGTAAATTACTTGAGTGCACCCTCATCATAAAGTGCGTAATTCATATTGCTATACTTATAGGTAACAATACCAAACACCAATGGAGGACTATATGAATAAGCAAACGTTTGAAGGCAAATGGAATGAATTAAAAGGGAAAGTTAAAGAAAAATGGGGAAAATTAACGGATGATGACCTAGTAAAAATTAGCGGCAAACGCGATCAGCTTATAGGTCTGATACAACAACGATATGGATATGAAAAAAGTAAAGTTGAAGAGGAAATAAAGAAATTTTACAGAGATAATAACTTGGAATAATGGAATAGCGGAATATCTTCTAGGGATTATACCCTAATTTTTTATTAATTTTATTTATAACTTATTGTATCTATGGGAGCAAGCAATTGCTCCCATTTTTATTGTTATTTTTATTATAGTTCTTATTTATAATTCAATATTAAAATTACGTGTATAAATCGGGTATTATTCATCATTACAGCTTTATTTTATGCTATTCTTATATTAAGAACTCAAAATGTATGTGCAATATATTGAGTTCAAATTAAACCCAAAACTAGGAGTAGTATTATGTTAGGTTGGGTCGTTATATTTTTAGTTGTTGCCATTATTGCCGGCGTTTTAGGGTTCACTGGAATAGCCGTTGCAGCAGCCGAAATCGCCAAAATTATATTCTTTATATTTTTGGTATTATTTATAGTATCGTTGATACTTATGATAGTACGAAGAGGCTAGCTGGAGGATAAAAGGTTAGCGCGGTTAGCGAGACAATAAGGGTACAACTTAAATAGTATTGATAGGTAATAATCATCTATTAAAGGATGTCAAATGTTTTTGTGGGCAGTATTATTTTTTATAATTGCTTTAATTTCAGGAATGTTAGCTTTGACAGGGGTTGTCGTCGCCGTAACCTTTATGTCAAAGATTCTTTTCTTTATTTCTTTTGTTTTTTTCTGCATTTTTATTATTATGCTTTGGGTGCGTCGGATTAAAAATAATTTTGAAAAAGATGAAAAAAAATAAAAAAATGGGGTCAACGCCGGACAATAATCAAACAGCTAATTAATTACAATATCACATATTTTTCTATTGCTCGGCTTTGGTTCTATACTATATTGATATCCAGTAGTAAGCTGGCTCGTTAAGTAGTAAAATCCTAAATTATTGTTTTTATGAAAATCAAAGCATAACTTTAGGAGGTTTCACATGTCCGCAGCAGCTCAAACTTTACAAAACGATTTAATAGGTGCTCCAGAAGATATTTTTCAAGATTGCATCAAAAAATTAAAAGAACAAGCATCAGTTCTTGCACCCTCTGTACAAAAAAACTTTTTAGAAGTAGTCGAAGTAATGGCTACTGGTAATATTACATGTGACAGTCGTTTTACAACACCCAGAGATATTGAGCATGCAAGAGAATTTGGTCCTTCACTAAATTTCGTCGATATGGGATTGACAGATCATCATTTAAAACTCATTTTTCTTGCCTTAAAAAATACAAAACTTAAATATAATCAATTATTTCTAACCAGGAATCAAGCATTTGATTTCACAACGCTTGCGAATTGTTTTTCGGAATTACATTCAGCTGGAAAATCAAAAGTTTGCAATATTTATTTCCTCCCTGAGATAGTAAGGCGCGCTTGGCCCGAAGGTTTTGTGGATCAAGTGAGTGCTATAGACGTTGGTATAATTCTGATTGAAGCTAAGCAGCCAACCTTTACACCAGCTGCAAATGCAGCGGGTGCCGCGGCTGCTGGTGCAGTTGCAGCTTTTGCAGCACCTGCGGCTTCTATAGCACCTATGGTTGCAGCACCTGCAGCACCCGCCGCCGCTGCACCTGGAGCGATGACTGCGAATCCTAAGTAATCTGATCTTGAATGTTACAAATATTCTAGAGAATTTCATTCAAAATAGGTTCAGAAGCGCAAAAGCTATTCGTAAGGCATAAACTTGTCATCGGATAAAATGATATATGATTATTCTTCCAGCAATCGGATACATTAATGCAAGGATAATTTCGTCATTACGAAAAAATTCATAGTATGTCTTACTTCTTTACGATCGTCATTCCCGCGACAGCGGGAATCCAGGTTAAATGAGCAATAATTTTGGTCTGGATTCCCGCTTATCATGGGAAAGATGCGTTAAGAAATCGAATTAAGTATTGGCAAAGTTTGCCGACACCGAAAGAAACCTTTCCATGGATCGTTTGATAATTTAGAAAGTCGATGGTTTATATTGGAAACAGTATATTGTGCAGGGGATTTTAAACTTTCTAACTCTTCCCAAAACAACGGCATTGAAATGGGTGCTCCCGGCTTTGCCCGAGTTGAATAAGGCGCAACAGCAAGTGCACCGCGACCATTGCGCAAATAATCAATAAATATTTTTGCTTGTCTTTTTGCTTTTAAGGGATTTGTAGTATAAAGATTTGGATGTTCCTCAACCAATTGTTGTGCAAACGATTTTGAAAAGCTTTTTACTTGTTCCCAGTTTCTTGTTCTGCGAATTGGAATAACAATATGCAAACCTTTTCCGCCTGTCGTCTTAACAAATGAAGCCAATTTTAAATCCAATAAACGTTGACGTATTAACAATGCCGTTGCGATAACTTTTTTCCAGGGCACGCCAGGCCCTGGATCCAAATCGAAAATAACTCGATCCGGCTTATCAATATCTTTTTGAGTCGATCCCCAGGTGTGTATTTCCAATGTGGAAAATTGAATTAAATTCAATAATCCTGTTTTGTTTTTAATAGTCATATAAGGGCTTTTTTTGTTTGATTCTTCTTCTTGAATATCGATTCTATGAATAGATTTTGGAAAAGAAGGATTGTAATGTTTCTGATAAAAACAATCATTTTTTTGGCCATCTGTGCAACGAAAAAGCACAACCGGTCTATTTATAAGATGCGGTAAAATTAAATCAGAAATTGTATTGTAATATTCTGCTATGGCTATTTTTGAGATGTTTTTCGTGGTCGCGAATATTCGCATTGGATGAGTAATTTTTACTCCGGCTATAACAGCGTCTTGTTCGTTTTTCAGTTTAGATTTTTGAGTGCTAACGATCGTTTTGCCTTTTTTCATGGCTTTTCCCTTTTTATGGTTTTGACATCTTTGTCTAGGCGAAGCCCAAGAAAACTTGGGTGGCGCAATGCACCGTCGGTTGTCCATTCTGTAAAAGAAACTTCTCCTGCAAGGACTGGTTTAACCCATTGAATTTCTTTTAATCCTTCGGTCGGGGCATTTTTTCCAATGGGGCAATGGTTGATCTTTGATTTTGAAAGTTTTTTATAGATCGTTTCAAGCAATTTTTGATTAAACCCTGTTCCCACTCGACCGCAGTAAGTCAGTGTTTTTCTCTCATATACCCCGAGTAATAATGCGCCAAAGTATTGTCGGCTTCCTTTGGGTTTGGTATATCCTACAATGACGAATTCTTGACGATGACCGCATTTTACTTTTAACCAATGTCGAGTTCTTTTCTGTTCGTAATAGCTTGAAATTTCTTTAGAAACAATGCCCTCTAATGCATTTTTGCAGGCGCTTTTATAGACTACCTCCCCATGTCCTTGAATATAGTCTGTTAAAATAATGTTTTTAGAATGTTTCCAATGTTTCATGGCGCTCTCTAAAATTTTTTTGCGTGTCAGCAGTGTTTCGTGACTTAAGTTCTTATTGTCAAAATACGGAATATCAAAGATGAAATATTGAACTTTGTTTGATTTGTTTTCTGTAAGCGCGTTTTGCATAAGTTGAAAACGACTTCGTCCTTTTTCGTCGATAACAACAAGCTCTCCGTCCAAAATGGTGTTTTTATAAGGAAAAGATTTCAAAGCATTTTCAATGGTGGGGAATTTATTGGCCCAATTTTTTCCATTACGGGTTAAAAGAGTAGTAGATTTTTTGTTAATAATCGAAAGCATTCGATAACCATCAAATTTAATTTCGTGGATCCAGTTGTTATCGGTGGGAGGTGTTTCAACTAATGTTGCAAGTTCGGGTTTAATGTTTTTATTCATGATTGTAAACTCGACATGAATTTAGATTATTTCCGATGATGAGATTTTGGTTTCTTTTTCTTTTCATCGATGCTTTTCTTAAGTAACACCATAAAATCGACCACTTTGCCGCCTTTTGTTGCCGGGGAGGACCTCGGTTTTTTCTCCATAGGTTCATTAACGGCTGCAGTCACTGTTTTGCCTCGCTTAATCTTGTGTTCTATCCATTTTACCAGAAGTTCATGGCTTTTATTGTGATATTTCTTAGGATTCCATTTAGAGGTCATGCTTTTAACTAATTGTTCGGCCATATGTATTTCTTCAGTCGATAACTTAGATTGCTTTTTTGTATCTTTGCCTTTCAGGGTTGATTTTTTATTATTTCTTGCCTCAGTCATATTTTTTTTCTGCATGCGTGTAAAACTCTTCGGGTTTTTTAAGTTCATCTTCAAAACGCAGAATATTAAGTAATAAAATGTTTTTAAAAGAAACGAGCGCTGCGATATGTTGTTTGGTTTTTATAACTAAACTTGCTATGCCCACTTTTTGTGTTTTTTCTAGGGTTTCTAATAATAGAGCATAGCCCTTTTCACCTTGTTTGTTAGGAGTTAAATAATAGGGTTTATCTAAATAAGGGAACTCTATTGAAGTTTTTTCTACAAATTCTTTAAGATCAATGCTTTTAAAATTGGGTTCTGAATTTTCAAGTTCTTTTTCGTCGATCAACACATAATTGTCTTTTTCATATTCAAATGCTCTAACTACATCTTGCCAAGCCACGGGTTTTCCGGATTTATCATTAATTCGTTCATAATGAATTCGCGATTTATTTTTTTTATCCAGTAAATGAAAATGACTGCGTTCAGATTGCTCCGCAGAATACAACATTACGGGAATGTTCACTAAACCAAACGAAATTGAACCAGTCCAGATAGGTCGCGACATACTGCCTCAATTTTAATATAAAAATAAGTTAATAGATATATTGAAGGTTAGCACATAAAAATCTACAAACCCACAATTCAACTTAGATTAGTTTGATGGAGGTGAATGCAGAGCAACTTGAGTTAAAATGTCGTGAAGCAATAGAAACTTTACAGGGGGAATTGAAGATGGAATATGTTACAAGCTGGGAACGATTTGGTATTCAAAAAGGTATTAGTAACCGTTCAGGCCTGTCAATCCCGAACATTTTTTAACTCAAATAGACATAAATATATTGTGGAGTTGCGACTTTAAATGAGTTTATTTTTGGTAGC